>RCNI01000032.1_pt1 | contig 111176 bp, 105 predicted proteins | sample 2041151 | NCBI WGS metagenome assembly RCNI01 (sample SAMN09708214, study PRJNA481090) | feces metagenome | isolation source: feces | place: Antarctica: Albino Rookery
TATTCCGTGCTCTGCGGAGCACGGCTCGGGACGCTGTCCCAAGACCCTGCCGCTTTTGAAAAAGCGGGCAAAACTTTGAAAGACTGCTCAAAAAGCAGGCTGAGCCGAATGGCGGGCGGATAATATCCGCCCCTACGGAAAGTTGCTTGCATCTATAAAATGCATACACAGTCCGTTGCGCGAACTATTTGTAAAAAGTCTGCACTAATTTTCCCGTGATTCGGCGGGCGCGCCGCCGCGCCCTGTGGAGCCGAAACCACCGTTGCCACGTTCGGTATCGGAAAGCTCGGTGACCTCTTCAATCGGCATGGTGCTTACCGGCATAAGAATCATTTGCGCAATGCGCTCATTCGGCTGAATGGTATAGGGCTCTTTCATTTGATTGATGATACCGACCTTGATTTCGCCTCTGTAGTCGCTGTCAATGACGCCGACAGAGTTCAAAAGCCCAATGCCATGCTTAATGGAAAGACCGCTTCTGGGGAATACAAAGGCCCCGTAACCACAGGAGGGAATCTCAATGGCAATGCCGGTCGGAATCAGCGCGGTGTCGCCGCCCTCTAAGGTGAGGGGCGCGTCGATGCAGGCACAAAGGTCAAGCCCTGCACTGCCTTCGGTGGCACGCTGGGGGACAATCGCCTGCGGAGATACTTTTTTAATTTTTAAAACTTCCATTATTCTACACCTCTGTAGTAAAGTCCGCGTGTGTAAGTACCCACGGGCTTCTTTTGTTCATCATAAGCGGATAAAATTGCCTCAATTTCTGTTTCAGTCTCAACTGTGAAGTCAAACAGGTGGAAATCCACGTTCCGAACCTCACGCAGACGGTCTGCCATGTAGGTGGGCTGAGCGTTAAAGATTTCGGAGAAGCCGTTTTCGCATCTTACAGGAAATTCCATGTGCTTTCTATCGGTCAAAACGCTCTTTCTGCCACATTCCTGGCAGGTTTTACCGTTCTTAATGGGGCAGTTTCTTGTTAGCATTAAAGGCGTGCGCCCATAGATGCAAAGCCCGCGGGGGAGCTTACCGCCCAGTGTTTCCACTTGAGACAGCGTGCTTTCAAAGGAGAGGGTCGCTTCCTCAATGCCGAGGTCGGTGGCTTCTTCTAACGCAAGGGTGTTAAAGAGATTTAAAAACGGACCGCCGATCACTGGAATACCGCAGTCAAGACAGATCGCTACGGCATCTAAAGTGTCGCAAAGGGCATAGGGCGGTTGCTTTTCCAAAAGTTCTTTTTTGATTTTTTCTTCCGTGCCGAAAAGACCGCGCGGCAGATAAACACCTGCGCCGAATTGCTCTAACTTTGCCTTGCTCGTGGCGAGCGGTAGGAACATTTTGTCGCATTTTACGTTTTCGGGGATAGTATTTACATCTCGGAAACGGATATATCGTTTCGGTGCGCCTGCTATATGCGGTTCGAAAGTAAAGTCAAACGGCTTTACTTCTAAGACCTCTTTTACAGTGAATCGGCTTTCTAAGGCTTCAAATGCCGCACGACGCATCGCATTGATAGAGGAGACGGGGAGCGCGGGATTTTCCTTGATTTCACAGGCAATATCGCCTGCATAGAAGACGGTTCCGCCGCATTTTTTGAGCTGTTTTTGTACAGATTCCGCATCTAAAGCACGGTGCTCGGCAACCGCACAGGGCATTTCGGAGAATACCGTAACCTGCTCTCCACAGCACGTTGCAGTAAGGCTTGCGGGCTTTACAGGCTCTGCGGTGAAGAAAAAGTCGATTTTACGCACACCCTGCGGTTTTTCATAGAGCTTTGCGTAAGATTTTAACAGTTCTGTCGTCGCACTTTGTACATTTTCTTTTTGTCTTGTGCCGAACATGGCGCGCCCGAGCTTTTCTTCAAAATAGCCCTTGGTAAATCCGGAGCGAGAAAAGAGGGCTTCTAAATCGGATTTGCGTTTTGCGGTGTAGGTGCCGTCCAAACTTTCTTTGGCGGCAGTGACTGCCGCGGCAACATATTCGGGACGCTTCATTCTGCCCTCAATTTTGAAGGAGAGCACACCGGCATCGGAAAGCGTTTGCAATTCCTCTAAAAGAGATAAATCCTTTAAACTTAAATCGTGCCCTGTGCCGTTTGGGGCGGCAAAGGGGAGACGGCAGGGCTGGGCGCACAGACCACGGTTGCCGCTCCTAGAGCCGAACATGGCGCTGAGTAAGCATTGCCCCGAAACGCACATGCAAAGGGCACCGTGCACAAAGCTTTCAAATTCCAACTGCACCTGCTGTCTTACAGCCTTGGTTTCGTTTAAGGAAAGCTCACGGGGGAGCACAGCACGTTCAAAGCCCATCTTTTCTAAAAGACGAAGTCCTGCGGCTGTTCCGACCGAAAGCTGGGTCGAAGCATGGCGGGGCAGGGCAGGACAAACGGTGCGTGCTAAGCGAATCGCGCCTAAATCCTGCAAAATAATAGCGTCTGCTCCGAGTGAGCAGGCGCTTTTCAGAGCCTCCCGAAATGCGGCAAGCTCGCTTTCCTTTAAAAGAGTATTGAGCGTAATATAAATTTTAACGCCGTAGAGGCGGCAAAGCTGTGCCGCACGGTACTGCGCTTCTTGATCGAAGTTTGACGCGTTTTTACGCGCATTAAAATCGGTTAAGCCGAAATAAACGGCATCTGCACCACTGCGGACAGCGGAAACCAAGGCTTCCTCACTGCCGCAGGGGGCTAAAATTTCTTTATTCTGCATCATCGTTTTTGGGTGCTACAGGAGCTTCTTCGGCTTCTTCTGCTTTTTTCTCTACTTTAACTTCTGCTTTAACTTCTACCTTTTCTTCAGGCTGGGTGAAGAAGTTAATCTGGTCGGATTTTGCTTTTTCTTCTGTACGAAGTCTATCCAGCTCACGCTTATAGAAATCGCGTTCGGTCTGCATCTCAGAGGTATCCTTTAAGTAATCCTTAATCTGAGAACGGTAGGTTTCCACAAGCTGTTCTGCTTTCTTTGCCTTGTCGATATATTCGATAGCGAGAAGCACAGCTGCTTGATTCGAGGAAATAAAGGGATTCGAGCCCATGAGTTCTTTCATGTGGGTGTCGATTTCCTCTGCGATTTCGTGGGTGTATTCTGCGGTTTCGTCGGTAATTAAAGAATAACTGATGCCACCAATGGTGACTCTTACCTTTTTCTTTTCTTCCATATCTATCCATCTCCATTTTCGCCACCGAAACGTGACGATATTTTTATATACTTCACAGCTCCATTATACTAAAAAAGAAGCAAAACTGCAAGAAGCGATATTTTACTGCAATTTTCGATAAACGAGTAAATGAAAATCGGTTTGTACCGAAAGAGATTCGAGCTTCTCTAAACGTTCCTGCTCTTTTTTACCCGTTTTATAGTAATAGGGGGTCATCTTAAAAAGATTTTCTATATCGGCATTGGAGGAAAGCTCAATTCTATTTTCCAAATGTCGGGATTCTAAAAGCTCGTAGCCTTCGATTTCAAAAGGCGTCGGCGCATTTTCATAAGGCTCATCATAGACGGCGGCCTTTAAATCAAACAGATGCCGCTTGCCCGGAAAGATTTCTATAAAAATGCCGTCTTTTTGAAGCACTCTGCCGAATTCCTCCATGCAGTGCGGGGAGAAAATCTGCAAGAGCATTTGCACGCTGTTGTCCTCTAAGGGCAGGTGAAACGCTGAGCCGACCGCAAAGGCGGCGGTTTTGCTTTTTTTGGCGGCAAGCGCTACGGCATTTTTGGAAATATCAATGCCTGCAATTTGCATTGTATCGCCGACGGCGGAAACTACGCCTGCCGTATAATAGCCCTCACCACAGCCGCAGTCGAGGATAAGACCGCCGGCTTTGCCGTAGCTCTGCACGGCTTGCATCAGGGCTTCGCGCAGAGGCGCGTAGTAGCCTTTTTCTAAGAAATCGCGGCGCGCATTCACCATAAGGGGATTGTCACCGTGAAATTTCTGTTTGCCCTTTTGGGGGAGCAGAAGATTATAGTAGCCGCTTTTGGCGCGGTCAAAGCAGTGTCCACCTGCACAGCGCAGACCACTTTCCGTTTTAAAAAGCGGCTTGCCGCAGTTCGGACAGCAGAACGGGGAACGCATTTCTTTGGATTCTACCTTACACAAAGCTCAGCCCTCCACCGATTATTTCACTTCGTCAAAGGCGAGTGCACGGTCATAAACGGTAAATTCGGAAACACTGTCATGCTTCTTGACTTCGCCGAAGTCTAAATATTCGAAGAGATGCTTTTCATCGTAAGCACCGCCGGAAAGGGTGCCGTCTATATAGATTTTCAGCATACCGTTCTTTTCGCGAACTAAGTCTACACGTGCAAAGCGATGCTCCGCTACGGTGTCGTCGGAGCGTACCTTTAAGCCCTTACAGTTGAATACAAGTTTGCCGTTTTGTAAGGTGGCGGAAAGCTCACTGCCCTGTGCCCAAAGAATGCAATCCTTGGGGGCGTTGTCTACACGCATATGTACGGTGAAATCTTCTTTACCGAGCACCATTTCTGTCTCAAGCTTATGGTCTACATGATAGCTTGCCGCAGCGGTGATAGCGGCTTCATTACCGTAAATATCACGAACATGAGCTGTGAAAATCTGCGCCAAGGCTTCTTTTGCAGTTGCGGGTTCTAAGGCTTCGGGAAGCGTTATTAAAATATCGCTGTAGTTTTCTAAAAGCTCATAAGTATAGCCTTCGGGGAAGCTTACCGGAACAACATGTTTATCAAAGCTCAAAAGCACGTGACGGTCATCCAAGGTATTGACATGCTCTAAAACGGGTGCTTCTGTTTCACCCTTGCCGAAGCGTAAAATACGTACTTCATGCGGTTCGAGCTCGACAGTAAATGTGTCACCGTAAGTGTAATGCTTTTCTTCTACGGATTCGGTGTAGGGGAGAATCACAGCACAGGTCAAATCATTTGCATCTTCTGCAACGCCGATGAGTCTGTCTAAGGTAACCGAGAAAGACTGCGGTCTGTTTAAGGGGTTACGCACAGAGAGAATACCCTCTGCGCCGTCCCATGCGGAATAGCCGTAGGGCGAACCGGTCTTGGGCGACTTACCGAGCAGTTTTGCGTTTCTTAAAATGTGGAAGTTTTCCTTTAAGAAGCCGAGTACATCGGCATTGATGCGCCACTTCGCTTTATTGAACATATTGAAACTGTAGTAAAGCTCCCAAAATGCTGTGCCACGTGTTGCAATCATATATAAGTATTTACGGAATTCATCATCCGTCATCTTGATTTCTGCTGTGTTACCGTAAATCGGTTCGTGGTTGTAAATGTTAGAAAGTGGGAACTGATAAGCACGCGTTTCGATGAAGTCGAAATAACGGTCATCACGATAGGTAAGCATACGGTCAAAGTCTGCACCTTTCATTTCTTCACCGCTGTCTGCTTTGTCTAAGAAACCAATATCTGTGCAGTTTTGAAGCCAAAGACTCTCCGAGAACTGTAAGTACCACGGGCTGGCATTGCAGTAGCTGGTTTGGTTAATCCAAAGAGATTTGCCTTCTTTGGTGCGTGCGTCACGCATCTCTTTTAAAAGACGGGTCCAGTTTTCCCAGTGGTCGGTAAAGCAGTAAATATCACGATAGCCGCCGGTGGGGTGTCCGTGCTTTTTGGAGTGGCAAGATTTTAAAAGAAAACCGTCTAATTTCCAGTAGTTAATATCGAAGCGCTTCATATAATCGAGGAAGAGCTTTGAAAGATTCTGAATATAACGATGGTCTGCGGTGCAGACATCCTTTGCCTGACGGTTTGCACCGCCCATTTTCGCCTTTTGCATACGTCTGGCAAAGGGATAAGTTTTTAAGTTGTAGCCGCCGCGCGGGCCGAGCCAAAGACCAAAATCCGAAGCGAAGTGCTTCGCGAGTGCAGAGCTTTCATAAAGCTCGTTCGGGAACTTTTCATTAAAGCACCAGAAGGGTTTGTCATAGTCTGTCCAACCGTCATCCACAACATAGGAATGTAACGGAGCAACACGGGTGGCAGTTAATTCTTTTTCAATCTCAAAGAAAGAGTCACGAATGTTGTCCTTGTTGATGTCGAGCATGTGGTCAAACCAGGAGTTATACTGGGTTCTTAAATAAATCGGCTGAGAAATGTCACGGATATATTCTAAAAAGTCTGCACGAATGACTTCATAATCGAGGCTTCTTGCCGCACCGACTACGGTTTTCCAAGTGCAGTAGGCACCGCTTTCGGTGTTGATGTCTGCAAGCGCTTTGCCGGAATAATAGGTGATATGGGCAATGCCGTCTTCGATGTTATTATCGTTGGCGGGGAATTCGTTACCGAAATACATACCGTTTAAGTAAATCGGCTGACCGAGCGCAGAGTGGTATTTGCTGAGGTATGCTTCGTCCATATCGGGGCGGCTCCACTTCTGTTTGAGGTCACGCGGAAGAGAAATAAATTCCGTGTCAATGGAGTCGAGCATTACGCTGCTATCGGAAGAAGCCAGACGCAAGGTCTTGTAAAGATAAGGTTTGTCGTTTGTGGCTTCATAGAAGAGGGACACCGTATAGGTAACACCGAGTGCCTTATAAGGCTCAAAACGGATTTCGAGGCGCTTTTTACCGTCTGCTTCGTTTGCTAAAATATCCGCAACGCGGAGCATTGAAGCCTTTAATGTGGCAACCTTCTTTTTGCCGTTCATAAAGCGAAGAACAAATTCTTCGGAGCAGGCACCGAAAACGAGGTCTGCTTCCTCTTCTAAACGGCAGTTACGGATAAAAGATGTGCGAAAAGAGCCGTCTTTTGTCAGCTCAAACACACGAACAATAGAACCGTTGCCGATAGAAACCTGATTTTCTCCTGCTTTTACAAAAGCTTCCATTTGCATAGTGTTTACTCCTCTTCGTTTGAAAATAAGACTTTTTCTGCCGCCTTTGCCGCATCTTCGACAATTTGCGCGCAGGGTCGTTTTTTATAATAAGCTGGGGTGCGTGCATCGGGGGTGCTGGTAATGGGTTGGGTTTTAGAAAGCATCAACAGCTCTCGGCAGATAATAGAAGGATTTGTTTTTTTGAATTCCTCTGCAATTTCCTGCACCTTTTTATAGGTGAGGGCCTTCGCTTCTCTGTTTGCGCCGTCGGTTGCACCATGCACCATACCTGCTAAAAGTGCTGTGCCGCATACCGCACCGCAAACCTCTCGCATTCTGCCGACACCGCCGCCGAGACCTGCCGAAACTTTTAACGCCAGCTCTTCGGGCATATCGAATTTATCACAAAACGCCGCAAAAACCGATTGAGAACAGTTATAGCCGCTCTTAAACAGCTCCACGGCACGGTCGGAATATTTTGACATGTGCTCACCTGCTTTTAAATTTACATACCAATCTATTGTATCATATCGTTAATTGAATAACAACAGATTTTTCTTAGATTTTAAAGGAAAAAGTCGGCTTTTACGTGCCGTTTCGCAGACAGAAAAGGAAACACTTTAAATTTTTGATTTTTCGGTGTCTTTCTTGACGAAGCGGGGGAATAATGGTAGTATAAAAAGAAAAAACTCCATGAGGTGGATTATGCGCGTATTTGATTTTGACAGTACGATTTATGACGGCGAAAGCGGCGTCGATATCTTTCTGTATTACTTAAAAAAAGAACCCAAGCTCATTACAAAATATATTCCGAAATTCGGCGAGGGCTTTATTCGCTATAAGCTCGGTAAGGTTACGATTGAGGATGTAAAAAACGAATACAGCTATATGCTCAAGGAATGTTGTCTCCAGCTGCCGCATATTCAGGAAGACATTAAGGAATTCTGGGATGAGCACGAAAAAAAGATGAAGGATTTCTATTTGAAGATTCAAAAGGAAGATGACGTCATCGTTTCGGCATGCCCCGAGGTTATGCTTTCGGATATTTGCGCGCGCATCGGCGTTAAGAATTTCATCGGCAGTGAAGTGGATTTAAAGACCGGCGAAATCGGCAGAATCTGCTACAAAGAAAATAAAGTTCCGGCGTTCTATGCCCGTTACGGCGAGCAGGAAATCGACGAGTTCTACACCGATTCCATGAATGACCGCGCCATGATGGATATTTCGAGGGATGTGTATTATGTCACAGGCGACCGCATCGAGAAAATCAAGGCGGACGGCGTCTGGCTGCGCGAAATGAAATAAGTTTGCGTTTTACAATCAAATAAAACGGCATACCTCCTTTTCCGACTGCATAAAGATGTAGGGAAAAGGAGGTTTATTTTATGACGGATAACAGCTTACAAGGCATCAAAGCACCGCACAATGCGGTATTAGAGGACAGACACCACTTAACGCTTTCGGGGGTTAAGGATGTGGACACCTTTGACGAAGAGAGCATCTCTTTAGTTACAGAGCTTGGGGATTTGACCATCAAGGGGGCAGATTTGCACATCAGCCGCCTGAGCCTTGAAATGGGAGAAATGGCAGTGGACGGCGAAATCTCTGCCTTAGTTTATTCCGAAACCCAAAAGCCCAAAGAAGGCTCGATTTTCAGTAGGATGTTCCGCTGATGACCTATATATTGAACATGGGGGAGCAAAGCAAAATCTTTGCGCTCTCTTTAGGCTTCGGCTTTTTAATCGGTATTTTTTATGACGTTTTGCGTCTGTTTCGGCTTCTTTGTTCCGATTCTAAAAAGGTCTTTTTTGTGTTTGACCTTGTTTACACCGTTGCCGCGGCAGTGGCGACATTTCTCTTTCTGCTCACGGTCACAGGGGGCAGTGTGCGCGCCTATGTTCTGCTTGGCGAGCTTTTGGGTTTCCTCATTTATTTTGTGACACTCGGCACCCTGCTCTCCACCTTTTTTGAACGGATTGTTGCCTTTTTAAAAAGGTCTTTTTCTAAAATTGCAACAGGCTCTAAACGCTTATTTTATCGAATCTTTGCCCCTTTTCGTCGCCTTTTCTTGAAAAAGGCAAAAAAAGCAGAGAAAAAAGCACAATTTTCCATAAAAAAATCAAAAATTCACTTGAAATATCTACATGGATTGTTGTATAATCAACATAATATGAAGTCTGCGAAAACGAATCCTGCAAAGGGGAAGGAAAGCGAAGTTAGAAAAAATGGCAAAGAAGGCAAAAAAGAAAATTAAAATGAAACCAAAGCATAGTTTCATCCTGTCTTTGGCTCTGCTGCTCGCAGTAGGGTATTTTCTCATTAGCTTTGTTAGCGCAACGATTGACATTCGTGAAAAAGAAAAAGAGCAGGCAGAGGTTCACGCACGCTATGAAGCGCAAATGGCAGAAAATGAACGCTTACAGTCTGTTGTGGACGGCGGCGACGAAAAAGAATACATCGAACGCGTTGCCAGAGAGAAATTAGGTTATGTTATGCCGAATGAAAAGGTATACTATGATATTACACCGAGCAACTAATTTTCAGTAGCTCACTGGAGGACTATGCTTCAATGGTAGAAGTAGGCGCAATTCTTGAGGGTAAGGTGACAGGACTTACAAATTTCGGTGCTTTTGTTAGCTTGCCGGACAACGTGACCGGTATGGTACATATCTCCGAAGTTTCACACAGCTATGTCAGTGACATCCACGAGTATCTTAAAGAAAATCAAACGGTTAAGGTCAAGGTTTTAGACGTTACGCCCGAAGGAAAGGTTAGCCTTTCTATTAAAAAGGCGATGGATCCGCCGGCACGTCCCCAAGGCGAAAGAAACGACAGGGGAGACAGAGGTGACCGCGGTGACAGAGGCGACAGACCGCAGAGACGTCCGAAGCGCGGAACCCCCAACGTTTGGAAAGGGAATGAACGCCGTGAAGAGCCGCAGTCCTTCGAGGATATGATGGCGCGCTTTAAACAGGTCAGCGACGAAAAAATGTCCGACCTCAAACGAGCAAACGAAGGCAACAGAAGAAATTCCTATTCTAAAAAGAAATAAAACTCGAAACAGACTGTCTTTTAGACGGTCTGTTTTTTGTTTGCCTAAACGCTATTGCTTTTTAGAGCTACCGTAGGGGCGGATATTATCCGCCCGTTTTTGTAAGCGGTAATATACAATCTTTAGGTAGATGCGCAAAGCATGGTGTTTCTGCTTTGTGGCGATGCCTCTTTCTATGCGACAAAAAATTCAAAATCCAACTTGCCCCGCAACCGTAAATGCGGTATAATACATACAGTTAAAACCATTTGGGAGGATGTTCATGCGTACAGTTGATGTGAAAGAAATCGAAGAGGCGGTTGCCTCTCTTTTTATAAAGGCGAATAAGGAAATGCCCTGCGACCTTTTATCCTGCGTGCAGTGCGGCGAAAGAAATGAAACCGAAGAACTGCCGAAAAAGATTATGGGCGCCCTGTTAGAAAATGCCGACACCGCGAAAGAACTCGATATTCCGATTTGTCAGGATACCGGTATGGCGGTGCTGTTTGTAGAGCTTGGGCAGGAAGTACAGCTGGTCGGTGGTGATTTCGAGGCGGCAGTAAACCGCGGCGTAGCGAAGGGCTATACCGAAGGCCTTCTGCGCAAATCCGTTGTTAGTGACCCGCTCCGCAGAGTGAATACCAACGATAATACCCCGGCAGTGATTCATTTGAGAATCGTGCCCGGTGATAAGATTAAGCTTACCGCCGCACCCAAGGGCTTCGGCAGTGAAAATATGAGCCAGCTGAAAATGATGACCCCGAGCGTATCTAAGGAAGATATTATGGATTGGATTTTGCAGGTGGTCAAGGATGCCGGCGGCAATCCGTGCCCGCCCATGGTTTTGGGTATCGGCATCGGCGGCGATTTTGAAAGCTGTGCCTACCTTGCCAAGAAGGCCCTTTGCCGCGCTGTATCGAAGCGCAATGAGGACCCGTTCTATGCAGAAATGGAAGCGGAGCTTTTAAAGCGCGTCAACGAAACGAATATCGGCCCGCAGGGCTTCGGCGGTAAAACCACGGCACTTGCCGTCAATATTGAAGCCGCACCGACCCACATTGCCGGTTTGCCCGTTGCCGTGAATGTCGGCTGTCATGTTACCCGTCACGCGTCTTGTGTGTTATAATTTTTAAGTTTCGAAAAGCTGTTTTGCTCTAGAAAAGCGAAACAGCTTTTTTTTAACATTATTTGAATTTTTTAAAAATCGCTTGACTTAGGCTCACAAGTATGTTAATTTTTACACAATCTCAAGGCGTATGCCTTAAAACAGGTCGGAGGATACAGAATGAACCATATTAAAAAACAAGGTAAAACGATAGGCAAAAAGGTGGGGAGCTTCTGTCTGATGCTCACCATGCTGCTTTCGATTTTTTCGATGGCACTTCCTGCGTGGGCAATGGGCGAAACAGCGAATGACGAGCTTTTAAAAATCGACCCTTATTTCCCGACAACCCCTGCCGATGTGCCCTATACCTTTTCCGTGCCGACACTGGAGGACCGTTTGACTCTCAGCGCCGACGGCAAAACCGCTACGCTTTTTGCACCTTATGTTACTAAGGAAAGCGGCTGGTACGATGCCAATAAGAATTTCCAAAATGACTGGAACCTTTGCTGGGCGGCGGCATCCTCGAATTTGCTCGCTTGGTATTTGGATGTCTGCGACAAAACCGGAGCCAATTCCACCGTGGGCTATGAGCGTGACGTACAGCGTATTTTCGACAATTTCCGTACATCTTGGGACCCCGCCGAGGGCTTTGACCCTATGCAGGGTCTTGCTTGGTATTTTACAGGTAACACCCTCAGCGGTAAACCGAGCAACCTTGTGAAGCCGAACAGCGGCGGCTATTTACCGCATATTGAACACAATGGCACTTGGTCCGTTTTGGATGCGGTCAACCATTATCCGATTGTCGGCAATTATAGGGATAGTTTTCCGTTTATCGATGAAGAATCCGGTCTCTATTATAAGGATTCCCCGTTCTATAATCACGAAAGCTTCTCGAAAACGATTATTACACAGCTTCATTACGGTGCATCCGCTCTGTCGGTGCTCCGTGAGCAAGGACCAACCCGTGCGACGGGTCACGCGATCACCTTGTGGGGCTGTTCCTATGATGTAGCAACCGGCCTCATTTCCAAAATCTATGTAACAGATTCCGACGACGAAGCCTACAGAGGTGGTTCGTGGCTGAAAGAAATCACCGTAAAGGCGGCTGTTCCCGATGAACAGGGCATTTGGCTGGAGGGCTATACCTTACCGGGTAATGCCACTCCGTTCCGCAAGGTGGCTAGCTCTACCATGCTGTTTGCACCGGGTGTTGTCAAGGTGGCCGGTGACAGAGATGCCTATATTGATGCTGTGCCGACCATTTCTTCCGTGACAAAGCAGGGGAACGAAGCCGTAGTCAATGCTTCTCTGCCCTCGAAGCCGCAGGAACAGTTAGAATACGGCTACAGCACGCAAAAACGCAGTTCTTCTGTGACCAACTGGCAAACGAGCAACCGCTTTGCTCTCCCCACCGAAGAGGAAGTATATTTCTTCGTTCGTGTCCGCGAAACGGCGGAGCACAAGGCAGGCGGCGTGTCGAAGCCTTATGTGTTCCGTTTAAGAGCGAAGCCGACCAAGCTTCCCGAATGTCCGCTGATGTACAAGCCGTATTTGGAGGGCATTGCCGCGAAATATCCGAACTGGCAGTTTGAATTTTACGATATGGGCATCACCTTTGATGAAGCCCTCGAATTAGAACAATCCGCGCAGAAAAATCGACTGGATGCCAGCTTCCCGGCCTCTTACCGCACAGGGAATGCACAGGCGGATGGCACTTACGGTCTCACCAAAGAAGCCCTTGCTTATTTCATGGACCCCAGAAATGCCATGACCGAAGAACGACTTTTCGTCTTTGCAGGGGACAAGGCTCTCGAGGAGAGCTATTATGCGCAAAAATTCACACTCTCGAAGGAGCAACCGAAAAAAACGAATGTGGATTCCATTTATAAGGATGCACAGAGCCGTTATAACATGATGGCGAGCATCTCGGGGAATTTAGCACGTGCCCGTGTGTTCCGTATTCCCGTTTATCGGGATATGCCGAGCGTTTGCCATTTGCCCGATTATAAGACAGGGGATGCCTACCAAAGCAAATACGGCGATATTGTCGTAGACGGTAACTGCAATCTTGCGGATTATCAAGCCCTTTTGCAAATGGTGACAGATCTTGATTTTGTTGCTGTAGACGGTGCGGCTTTGATTGCCGCCGACCTTAACGGAGACACCGCTGTAGATGCCTTTGATGCCGCTTTATTAGACCGCGCAATGTAAAAATTTAAAATGCAGAAAGCACCGTAGAAAGATACGGTGCTTTTTCTTTTGCGATTTCCCGAAAAGCGGTTTACGAAAGGGGAGAAAAATGGTATACTGAAAAGCAGAATAGGAGGCTATACAGTTATGAATTTTACACCGCTTAACCAGTTCGGTCAGTGTGAGGGCTTCGCCATGATTACGAAGTCCGAAAAGAAAGTGACCGCCAAGGGTAAGGATTATTTAGATTTAACCCTCTCGGATGCTTCGGGAGAAATTTCTGCAAAATATTGGGATTACAATGTCGCTGTAGACGGCGAATTTCCGACGGAGTCTCTCGTTAAGGTGCGCGGCACGCTTTCCCAGTATAACGGTGCAGATCAGCTTCGCGTGGAAAAAATCCGCCACGTCAGAAGCACTGACAATGTGCGTATTGAGGATTATGTTCGCAGTGCGGATTATGACAGCCAGTATATGTTTAACAGCTTGGTGGATTGCGTACAGCAGTTTCAGGATGAAGATATTAAAAAGCTTGTGCTTTATCTCTTAGACAAGCACAAAGAGGAGATGCTCAAATGGCCGGCGGCGTTTAAACTGCATCATGCCATTCGCGGCGGCCTTTTGCTCCACACGCTTTCTATCGTTCGTCTTTGCGAGGGCGTTTGCAAGGTTTATCCCTTTGTCGATGCCGACTTGCTTTTGGGTGGTGCCATTCTCCATGACATTGCCAAAACCATGGAATATAATGTCGGCAACAGCGGCATTGCTTCCGGCTATACGGCTGAGGGTAATCTCATCGGGCATCTCGTAAAGGGTGCTATGTATGTTTCCGAAGCGGAACAGGTTTTGGGCACACCGCATGAAAAAAGCGTGCTTTTACAGCATATGCTCCTTTCCCACCATGGCAACCCCGAATACGGCGCGGCTGTAAAACCGGCATTCTTAGAAGCAGAGCTTCTCTCCATTTTGGATAACATGGATGCTGAGGTTTACCAAATCAAAGAAGCGGTCGGCTCTGTACAGCCGGGTGCATTCACCAACAGACTTTGGGCACTCGATGAGCGCAAGATGTATAATCACGCTCTTGGGGATATGACGAAAAAGGTGAATTTAGAAAAATAAGGCTCAAAAAGCCTTTGAAAATCGAATAGGAGGATTATGGTATGCGCAATCACGAAGTTACAGAAGTGCAAAAGCTTTTAACGGTCAACGGTACACTCAAAGAGCCAGGCTGGTCCAGACAGCTGGTACAGATTTATAACCGTGAGAATATCAAGGCGAAAAAGTTTCGCATCAAAGAGTGGGATTATTATCTCGCTATGAGCAAGGACTTTGCCTTGGCGTTTACCATATCGGATGACGGCTATATCGGCTTGCAGTCGGTTTCGTTTCTGGATTTTAGAAAGGAACCGTGGGAACACACCGAAACGATTTTAAAACCGTTCCCCATGGGCAAGCTTCATATGCCGCCGACCAGTGAAAAGGGCGACGTGCAATATGAGGATAAACGCCTGTCCCTCATTTTTAGAAAATGCGAGGGCAAACGCCACATCTCCTGCTATTTTAAAGATTTCTATGAGGGCAAGCCCCTTTCCTGCGAATTGGAGCTAAGCCAGCCGCCCATGGATACTATGGTGATTGCGACGCCGTGGAAGGAAGACCCCAAAGCATTTTATTATAATCAGAAAATCAACTGTATGCGCGTCAAAGGTACGGCACGATTTGGGGATGAGGTTTTACGCTTCGACCCCGAAACCGATTTTGCCACTTTGGATTGGGGCAGAGGCGTTTGGACCTATGATAACACGTGGTACTGGGGCTCGGGCAATACCGTGATTGACGGCAAGCCCTTTGGCTTTAACATCGGCTACGGCTTCGGCAATACCAAGGCGGCAACCGAAAACATGATTTTCTATGACGGTGTAGGGCATAAACTCGAGGACATCACGTTTTGCATTCCGTCGGATTCCTATTTGAAGCCGTGGAAAATCACCTCGAGTGATGACCGATTTGAAATGGATTTTGTACCGATTTTAGACCGCGCGGCAAAGCTCGATGTCAAATTCATTTTGACCGATCAGCATCAGGTGTTCGGCAAAATGAGCGGCAAAGCGGTTTTGGATGATGGCACGGAATTGCAGGTCAAGGATATGCTTTGCTTCTGTGAAAAAGTACATAATAAATATTGAGAGGATAGACTATGGATTGGACCGAAATTGTAATTGAAATCGCCGCCGAGCACATTGACGAAGCGGCAGACATTGCGAATATGGCAGTGCCTTACGGCATTTATATTGAGGATTACCGTCATTTAGAGGAAGAAGCTTGGGAGATTGCCAACATCGACCTCATCGACGAGGATTTGCTGAAAAAAGACCGCACAAAGGGTCTTGTGCACCTTTATATTCCGCAGGAGGAAAATCCCACCGAAGCGATTGCGTTTTTAAGAGAACGCTATAACGCGGCGGGCATCCCCAGTGAAATCCACTCTGCACAGTGCAAAAATGAGGATTGGGAAAACAACTGGAAGGCGTATTTTAAACCCATGCTTATAGGCGAAAAGCTTCGCATTCAGCCGGCTTGGATTCCGCTTGAGGAAAACGAAGAGCACCGCGCAGTTTTAAATATTGAACCGGGTCTCGCGTTCGGCACAGGTGGCCACGACACCACCCGTCTTTGCCTCGAAACCTTAGAAAGATATATTACCCCCGGTTGCTCTGTGCTCGATACAGGCTGCGGCAGTGGTATTCTCTCCATTGCAGCCCTCCTTTTGGGCGCAGGCTCTGCCGTGGGCGTGGATATTGATGAATTAGCCGTGAAAACCGCCAAGGAAAACGGCGAAAAGAACGGCTTTACCGAGCCGCAGTATAAGGTTTTAGAGGGCAACCTCGCAGATAAGGTCAGTGGCAAATTCGACGTCGTTGTTGCCAATATTGTTGCCGATGTGGTTATGCTCTTTGCATCTCAGGTCGGTGCCTTCATGAAAGAGGATTCCGTTTTCATTAGCTCCGGCATTATCGACGAGCGCGCCGATGAGGTCGCGGCTTCGCTTCTTGCCAACGGTTTTAAAATTAAAGAACGCCACGAAGAGAACGGCTGGGCGTGCTTTGTGTGCACTTTAAAATAAACGGCAAGCTTTCGTCAAATTGTCAAATGTTTTTATTTTGTCCATTGACTTTTTGGTGCTTTATAGGTATAATTAGAGTAAACCATAAATAAATAAGGAGGATGTTTTCTTATGAAAAAAGTTTTAAAGATGATTGCTGTTATCGTAGCTGTTGCAGGTGCCGTTATCGGTGTTGTAGCACTCGTTAAAAAATATGTAGACAGCAAACGTGTTGTAATCGGTAACGATGCTGAAAACTATGTTTCCTGCTCTTGCTGCGACAATGATTTTGTATCTGAGGTTACAAAATAAGAGAGAAACATCTTTTAAAATAAAAAGTAAAGCGCAACCGTTTCGGCTGCGCTTTTTCTTTTGCATATTCTTTATTTGCTTTTGGGTCTTGCACAGAAGGAAACGGCAAGGCCGGAGAGAATGGCGGTCATGATACCGGCGGAACCGGCTTTTAAAGGCCCGGTGACTACGCCTAACAGACCGTCCTGTGCAATGGCTTCCTTCGTGCCCTGCACAAGGGTATTTCCGAAGCCGAACAGCGGGACACTTGCGCCTGCGCCGGCAAAGTCCACAAGCGGCTGGTAAAGACCGATGCCGCCTAAAACTACACCAGAAACCACAAAGGTGACAAGGATTCTTCCCGGTGTGAGCTTCGTATAATCTAAAAGAATCTGTCCCAAAAGGCAAATGAGACCACCGACCAAAAAAGCTTTTAACAGTGATAAAAAAACATACAAAAAGCATCCCTCCAAAGCTAGTGTAACTCATGAAGGGATGCTTTATACATGCCGAAAAGGTTTTATTTTACATTGCGCACGCTTTTAATGGTTTTGGGTTTGCGTTTTTTCTTTTGACGGTTGTGATTCACAATCAAAAGAATATAAACCAAAAGCACCACTAAAATCGCCGAAAAAACAATGCAGAAGATTTTGGATTTAAAGACCGATTTGATAGAATAGCCGACAAAGGCGAGGGGACTTACAGAAATATCCTCCGCGGCAACTAAGTTTACCGTGGCGATTTCATCTCCGGCGTAAAGAATACGCGCCTTGCCGAGCACATCCCCTTTTTTAATGGGCGCCTTGACTTCTTTTGGCGTCTCCTCGGGAATGGCTTCAATGAGCACACTGTTCTCGCTGTTGCCGATAGGCACAAGTGCCGTGATTTCGGTTTCGGGCACGAGACGAATATGGTCTGTGCTTCTGGAAAGCTTCACATCGGAAATCGTAACAATCTGCGTGGGGTCGGAAACCTTTGTGAGACGTAAATTTTTAAAAGCCCACTGGAAAACCTTTTTGCATTCCAAAAGCGCACAGTTGTCGGGATGTCCGTCGCCTGTGACGTCCTCATAAGGTGCACCCATGACAACCGCCAAATAATTGTAGCCGTCTTTGGAAGCGGTCGAAATGACGCACTTACCGGCATTTGCGGTTGTACCGGTTTTTACACCGTGTGCATATTTATAATAGTATGTTTTATACTGATTGTTCAAAAGCCAGTTTGTGGTGTAGAGGTTCAGCTCTTCGGATTTGTTGCTGGCTGGAAGCGTATAGCGAGCAGTGTCGGTAATTTCCACGAAGAGCGGCAGAGAAAGGGCGTAGTGTGTAATGCGCGCCAGGTCATAAGCGGTGGTGTAGTGCCCCTCTTGGTCTAAGCCGTGCGGATTCATAAAGTGCGTGTTTTGACAGCCGATTTTTTGTACGAATTCGTTCATCATATCGACAAAGTGGCTCACATCTCCGCCGCCGACATAATCGGCTAAGGCGACGGCAGCTTCGTTCGCACTCTTGACCATTAAGCAGTAAAGCAGGTTGCGAATCGAGATTTCCTCGCCGGGCTTGAGGCCGGCTGTGGAGCTGTTTGTACCGCTGATGGCGTTGATTGTGGATTGCTTAATGGTGATGACTTCATCTAAGTTTTTGCAATTCTCTAAGGTTAAAATCGCTGTGGTGATTTTGGTCAGAGAAGCGGGTGCGGCAACCTTGCCACCGTTTTTATCAAAAATGACCGCGCCGTTGTCGAGACTCACGAGCAAAACAATGTCTGCCGAGGTTTCTAAAGAGGCATTATAAGCGGCGCTGGAAGGAATTACAAATAATGGACAAATGAGTAAAATCAGTGAAAGAATACAAGAAAAAAACTTTTTCACTGTAAAACCCCCTTGAAAAGAATCGTTAAAACGTGTATACTCAAGTATAACAAATTTTTTGCATAATAGCAATAAGACAACGAGAAAAACAGAGGAGTGAAACCGCTTGGTTTACATTACAGGCGATACACACGGGGAAAAAGAAAGACTTTCTCCCGCAAAGCTTCGCGCCCTCAAATCGGGAGACACCTTAATCGTTTGCGGCGATTTCGGCTTTCTGTGGGACGGCGACAAGCAAGAAGAGCGCTTTTTAAAGCAGCTTGGTAAGCGCAAATATAATATCTGCTTTATAGATGGTACGCACGAGAATTTTAACTTACTGAAAAACTACGAGGTCAGCGAATTTTGCGGCGGTAAGGCGCAGAAAATTTACGGCAACCTCTACCATTTAATGCGCGGTCAGGTGTTCCATATAGACGGTATGTCTATCTTTACAATGGGTGGCGGCGAAAGCCCCGACATCGACATCAGAACCGAAGGCGACAGCTGGTCGAGAGATGAAATTCCGACCCGTGAGGAACTTTTGGAAGGTGCACACGCCCTTGCAAAAGAAAACTACAAGGTGGATTTGGTTGTGACCCACGAGCCGCCCCTTCGCATTAAAGGCTTTTTACAGCTCAAGGATTATGATTCCCTGCGCGTGACTGCCTTAAACGCTTATTTTGAGGAACTTTCCGATTCCTGTACCTTTAAGAAATGGTATTTCGGTTCCATGCACATGGACAAGCATATTTCCTCCACACATACGGCAGTGTTCCGCAACGTTTTAAGAGCGGACACGGGCGAAAAAGTCTAAGCGTTTCAAACTATATAAAAAACCGCTGATTTTCATCAGCGGTTTTTATTTTTACTTTCTTTCGTCGAGCGGAACATAATCGGTTTTCTCAGAAACGCTCTTATATGCCGGACGAATGATTTTATCTACGTTGGTAAGCTCTTCGAGCATATGCGCGCTCCAGCCGACCACACGAGCCATAGCGAAAATGGGGGTGTAAAGCTCCAGCGGAATGTCGAGCATGCTGTAAACAAAGCCGCTGTAGAAGTCTACGTTGGTGCTGACACCTTTATAAATCTTGCGCTTTTCGGCAATAACCTGCGGTGCTAAGCGGTCTACCATGCTGTAGAGGGCGAAGTCTTCTTCTCTGCCTTTTTCTGCGGCAAGGTCTTTTACAAAGCCCTTAAAGACTTCGGCTCTCGGGTCGGAAACGGAGTAAACTGCGTGACCCATACCGTAAATGAGACCCTTTTGGTCAAAGGCTTCCTTGCCAACCAATTTTTCAAGGTAATCCTTTACGGCGCCTTCGTCATGTACGTCGGGAACATGCTCTTTGAGGTCCTGCATCATCTGCACAACCTTAATATTCGCACCGCCGTGTTTGGGTCCCTTTAAGGAGCAAAGCGCTGCTGCGATTACGGAGAAGGTGTCACTGCCCGAGGAGGTGACCACGTGCGTGGTGAAGGAGGAGTTGTTACCGCCGCCGTGCTCCATATGGAGGATGAGGGCAATATCCAAAACCTGCGCTTCTAAGGCAGAGTATTTCATATCGGGACGAAGCAGTCTTAAAATGTTTTCCGCTGTGGAAAGCTCCGGGTCCGGTCTGTGGATATAGAGACTGTCGTATTTTTCATAGTGGTTATATGCCTGATAGCCGTATACAGCGAGCATCGGCAGGCAACTGATGAGCATTAAGCACTGGCGCAGTACGTTTTCCTGCGTCATAATGCCCGTGCTGTCATCATAAGCGGCAAGGGTTAAAATACTTCTGGTTAAGGAGTTCATAATATCCTTACTCGGCGCTTTCATCACAACATCGCGAACGAAGTTGGTCGGCAGGCTTCTGAGGGTAGACATAACGTCTTTAAATTCCTCAAGCTCTGCTTTGTTGGGTAATTGACCGAATAAGAGAAGATAGGTCACTTCTTCAAAGCCAAAGCGCTTTTCACGAATGCAGCCGCCAACGAGGTCATGCACGTTGATGCCGCGATAGCGAAGCTCACCGGGGCAGGGTACTTTGCCTTCGGGGGTCATTTCATAAGATTTAATATCGGAAATGGTGGTAAGACCGGCTAAAACGCCTGTGCCGTTCTTGTCGCGAAGACCGCGTTTTACATTGTATTCTGTAAAGAGGTCAGCATCAATTTGGCTGTTCTCGCGGTTCACAATGGCTTTTTCTTTCATGTAACTTGCAATTTCTGCAGATTCTTTTTTCATAGCTGTTCCTTTCTTGCAGGGAGCTGCATCTATAATGTATATCCAATCGTTTTTTGTTTATTTTTTGTCAAATACAAATTATACCAATAACTATACTAGATATTGCAAGGAAAAGCAACGCATATTTTGTAAACAATATATAAAATACCAAAAAATTCGGATGCAAAGCCTAAAGTTTGCATCCGAATTAGACAAATCAAAGTGGAATGTTTATTTTACGGGAACTTCCGCTTCCTGCGGTTCTTCCTCGTTTACATGAGCTTCGGCATCACGCTTTTTTTGCAGGGCGTCTTCTACTTCCTTGCGTTCTTTTTCGGAATATTTCAAAAGAAGCATCGGAATAAGATAGAGTGCGGCACCGATTGCCGGACCTAAAATGAAGAGCGGCCACTGCCATTTGTAGAATTCTGCCGGCTGACCGGTAATGCCGGGCAGGGTGTTGTCGAAATGCAAAGCACTGAGCACCAAGCCGTTGATAAGCGACTGGAGTGCCGAGGTGATTTTTGCTACAAAGTTCTGCATGGAGCTGACGATGCCTTCGGTACGCTTGCCGGTTTTCCATTCCATATAGTCTATGGAGTCGCAGAGGAAGGAGCGGTTTACAATACCCATGATGCCCGTCGGTACAGAGGAAGCCGCCATAAGTAAGGCGACAGCAAAGAATTTCGGCAGGGTGTCGAAGCCGATGAAAAAGCAAATCAAGCGGATGCCGATTGCGGTGAATTGTGCAAAAATCAACGCACGCTTGGGACCGCCCATTTTCTGCATGAGCTTTGTGGCAACCAGCATGCAAAGACTGCCGGGCAGACCCGAAATAATTGTGAAAATCAGCATGGCGGTTTCGCCGTTTAACACAGTGCCGCCGATTTGGTAGGAGACACAGTATTTAAAGAAGTAAATCCACGGTACGGTGATGCTAAGACCGCTGAGGGTCTGTGCAAAAATGAGAGCAACTAAAATCTTGTTGTGGCGGATTTCCGCAAGCTGCTTCCAGAAGGATTCCTTTTCGTCTTGCGGCGGATGCACAATGCGTTCCTTGGTTTTGAGGGCAAGCATGGAAACTGCTTCGCCGCCGAAGCCGAAAACAAGTGCACAAATAAAGAACAATGTCTTTTCAGACATACCGATACGCGAAGAAATATCCATAAGAGCCGGCATGATGCCGACAATGCCGGCGCCGATGGAAGCACCGATGGTGACCCACTGGGAGGCACGGGTGCGCTCTTTGGAATGTGGAGAAATGAGGGATAAGGTGCCCCAAAGCGCAACGTCTTGGAACGAATAGGTCATATCCCATAAGATATAGATAGCCAAAACCCAAATAATTAAAAAGGTTTCGTTAAAGCCGGGGTCACAGAACAGGAGCACGGTTAACACGCCGATGATTAAGGCCAATTTGCCGAGATAGCGATGTAGCTTTGAGCCGTTCTTCGGCGGGATTCTGTCAATCAGTGTGCCAACAATCGGGTCATTGACGCCGTCCCAAATTCTCGAAACGGACGTGATAATGCCCACGTGCAGAGGATTGATTTTAAGGACATTCGTACAAAAATAAAACATCCAGTTGGCAACCAGATTATAAGTTAGGTTTTGCCCGGCGAGAGCGGTGGAAAAGTGAATCAGCTCGCGATTCGGAACATACCCGTCTTTTGCGTGCGTGTCAAAGAAATAGCGAAATGGATTTTTTGTTTTTATCCGACCTTCCTCTGTGAAGACTTCGGGCTCGCTTTTTCTTTTCATTATATATTCCCCCTAATAAAATGATAATTTCATTGTAGCAAAACAAATTTTGAAAATCAATTTGCGAAATACACAAGATATACCCCCATATATAGTGCGATATGCAGAAAGAGGGGCGTTTTAGAAAAAAGGCAAAAACCTTGAAGTAATGCGGAATACCGAACGAAAATGAACAAAACGTCTAAAATTTCAGTTGTGCAGAAATGTACAAATGCTACAATATCTTGTGGCGAAATTCGGCATAAAAACTACTTGCATACTACGTTTAGTGGTGGTATAATCATACCCACACTACGAAAAAGAGGGGAGAGACCAAACATAAATATCAGCGGTTTACAGAAATTAACGCTTTTAGACTTCCCCGGTAAAGTGGCGTGTACCGTGTTCACCAGCGGCTGCAATATGCGCTGTCCGTTTTGCCAAAACGCATCGCTCGTTTTGGGGCACGAACACGAAAGTTTTATGAGCGAAGAAGAGTTTTTTAAATTTTTAGATAGGCGAGAGGGTATTTTAGACGGCGTTTGCCTCACAGGCGGCGAACCGCTTCTGCAAAAAGACCTTCTTTCTTTTATGGAAAAGATAAAGCAAAAAGGCTTTACAGTGAAGCTCGACACCAACGGTTATATGCCAGAACGTCTCGAAGAAGCCCTTCACAGCGGGGTTTTAGACTATGTAGCGATGGATATTAAAAATTCCAAAGAAAACTACGCAAAGACGGTCGGCGTAAAGGATTTAGACCTTACACGCATTGAAAGAAGCGTAGAGCTTCTTAAAAACAGCACGGTCGATTATGAGTTCCGAACCACGGTCGTAAAAGAGCTCCACACCGCCGAAGATTTTAAAAGTATCGCCGAGTGGCTCAAAGGCGCGAAACGCTATTATTTACAGTGCTTCAGCGATGCCGGCGACATCTTAGAATCCGGCCTTTCGGCATACAGCAAAGAAATTTTAGAAGAATTTAGGCAAATATTACTGCCCAGCATTCCTCATACGGAGCTTCGCGGTATTTAAATACAATAATCTATAAATAAAAATAAAAAAAGGAGTAACACTACATGTACAAGGTCATCAAACGTGACGGCAAAGAAGCCGAGTTCAATCTTTCCAAGATTACAGAAGCCATTCGTAAGGCTTTTGAAGCACAGAATAAAGAATATAATATGGATATCATCGAAATGCTGGCATTAAAGGTTACAGCAGATTTCGAGAAAAAGGTAAAGAACGGCGTTGTCGGCGTGGAAGATATTCAGGACAGCGTAGAGCATGTTTTAATCACCGCAGATTATGCAGACGTAGCAAAGGGCTACATTCTTTACAGAAAACAGCGTGAAAAAATCCGTAACATGAAGTCCACCGTGCTCGACTATAAGGAAATCGTAGACAACTACGTACACCTTACCGACTGGCGTGTAAAGGAAAACTCCACGGTTACTTATTCTGTCGGCGGCTTGATTCTCAGCAACTCCGGTGCAATCACCGCAAACTACTGGCTTTCCGAAATCTATGACCAGGAAATCGCAGACGCACACCGTAATGCCGATATTCACATTCATGACCTTTCCATGCTCACCGGTTATTGTGCAGGTTGGTCTTTAAAACAGCTCATTCAAGAAGGCCTCGGCGGCATCCCGGGCAAAATCACCTCCGCTCCGGCAGCTCACCTTTCCACTCTCTGCAACCAGATGGTAAACTTCCTCGGCATTATGCAGAATGAATGGGCAGGTGCACAGGCTTTCTCCTCCTTCGACACTTATTTAGCTCCCTTCGTTAAGGCAGATAACCTCACTTATAAGGAAGTAAAACAGTGCATCCAGTCCTTCGTTTACGGCGTCAACACCCCGTCTCGTTGGGGCACACAGTCTCCGTTCACCAACATCACCTTAGACTGGACCGTTCCGAAAGACTTGGCAGAGCTTAACGCGATTGTCGGCGGTAAGGAAATGCCCTTTAAGTATAAGGACTGCAAAAAGGAAATGGATATGGTGAACCGTGCTTTCATCGAAATCATGGTTGAAGGCGATGCCAACGGCAGAGGCTTCCAGTATCCGATTCCGACCTACTCCATCACCAGAGATTTCGACTGGTCTGAAACTGAAAACAATAAGCTCTTATTCGAGATGACCGCAAAATACGGTACACCCTATTTCTCCAACTATATCAACAGCGATATGGAGCCCAGCGACGTTCGTTCCATGTGCTGCCGTCTTCGTTTAGACCTTCGTGAGCTTCGCAAGAAGTCCGGCGGCTTCTTCGGCAGCGGCGAGAGCACCGGTTCTGTCGGTGTTGTTACTATCAATATGCCGAGAATTGCTTACATTGCAAATTCTGAAGAAGAATTCTATCAGAGACTCGATCATATGATGGATATTGCTGCTCGCTCCTTAAAGATTAAGCGTGATATTATTTCCAGACTTTTGGATGAGGGTCTTTACCCCTACACCAGGCGTTACCTCGGCACCTTCAACAACCACTTCTCCACCATTGGTCTTATCGGTATGAACGAAGCTTGCCTTAACGCAAAATGGATTGCTAAGGATTTGACCCACGAACAGGCACAGAAGTTCACAAAGGACGTTCTCAACCATATGCGTGAGCGCCTTTCCGACTATCAAGAAGAGTACGGCGACCTTTACAACTTAGAGGCAACTCCGGCAGAATCCACCACTTACCGTCTTGCAAAGCATGACTTACAGCGTTATCCCGACATCATCACCGCAGGCAAAAAGGGTGAAACACCGTTCTACACCAACAGCTCTCACTTGCCGGTTGACTTCACCTCCGACATCTTCGATGCTTTGGATATTCAAGATGAATTCCAGACCCTTTACACCTCCGGTACCGTATTCCACGCTTTCCTCGGTGAAAAATTACCCGACTGGAAAGCCGCTGCAAACCTCGTTCGCAAGATTGCAGAAAACTACAAATTACCTTACTATACTATGTCTCCTACCTACTCTGTATGCAAGACTCACGGCTATATCTCCGGTGAGCACTTCACTTGCCCCGAATGCGGCGGAAACGCAGAGGTTTATAGCCGTATCACTGGTTACTATCGCCCGGTTCAGAACTGGAACGACGGTAAGACAGCAGAATATAAGAAGAGAAAGCTCTATGATGTTGCAAACTCTAAATTAAGACGTAGCCACATCCTCCTTGCAGAAGAAGGTAAGGCAGAAGAAGCGACTACAGCACCCACCGGCGAAACCGGTCTTTACCTCTTCACCACAAAGACTTGCCCGAACTGCAAGCTTGCAAAGGCTGCACTCGACAAGAACGGTATTGCTTACACCGTTGTAGATGCAGAAGACAATGCAGAGCTTACCGCCCAGTATGGCGTTACACAGGCTCCTACCTTGGTTGCTGTGGACGCAGAGGGTTGCACCCTCTATGCAAATGCTTCCAACATCCGTGCATTTGCAGAAAGCAAATAATCAACGAAAAGAGAAATTTTAATGAAAGATATAGTCATCATCGGCGCAGGTACGGCGGGTCTTACCGCCGCTATCTATGCGTGCCGCGCAGGCAAAACGGTGGATTTCGTAGAATGCGAAGCCATCGGCGGTCAAATCAGCACCTCCCCGCGTGTTGAAAATTATCCGGGATTTGAAAGCATCAGCGGAGCGGCATTTTCGGATGCCCTCTTTGAGCAGGCGACCAAGCTCGGCGCAGAGCTTCACTTTGGCAAGGTGATTTCCGTCACCGATAACGGTGAAACGAAAACCGTAGTCACCGACGGCAACGAAACCTTAGAAGCCAAGGCTGTGATTATTGCAGGCGGTGTGAAGCACAGACACATGGGCATTGAAGATGAAGCTAAGTTCATGGGCAAGGGTGTTTCCTATTGTGCGGTTTGCGACGGCGCGTTCTATAAGGGCAAAACCGTAGCTGTGGTCGGCGGCGGCAACACCGCAGTCCAGAGTGCCGTGCTTTTAGCAGAAGGCTGTGAAAAGGTCTATCTTGTGCATCGCCGTGATGAATTTAGAGCGGAAAAAGCTGTTGTTGAGCAGTTAAAGAAATTCCCGAATATCGAATTACAGCTTTCCAAAACGGTGAAGGCACTGGCAGGCGACCCGAAATTACAGGAGATTACGCTCACCGATACCAAAACCGGCGCAGAAAGCACGCTTGCGGCAGACGGTTTGTTTGTTGCTATCGGTCAGGTGCCGGACAACGAAATTTATAAAGAGCTTGTCGATTTAGACGAAGCGGGCTTTATTAAGGCGGATGAAACTTGTCTCACCAAAACCGCCGGCGTATTCGTCGCAGGCGATTGCCGCACCAAAGCGGTTAGACAGCTCACCACCGCAGCAGCCGACGGCTCCACCGCCGCGCTTGCCGCTTGCAACTATATCAATTCCCTGTAAACAGAAAAGAGAACCTTTTTAGGTTCTCTTTTTTTATTGTAGAAGCAAACTTTTGAGCATAAATTTTCGCCCGCATTTTTAAAGACGGTGGGCTTTTTGCACGAAAAAAAGCCTACTTGGATTCCCATAAGAAACCTATAAACAATTCACAAAATATTAAAGAAATATCTTTATTTTTTAAACACATTGTGCTATAATACAGGTGAAAACAAAAATAAATCTTTTAAAAGATTTGTTTTTGAATATATACAAAGGGGATGTCCTTATGACGATTACTATTGTTGGAAGAAAATGTTCTCCGAGAGAAAGCTTCAAAGCCCGTGCGGAAGAGAAACTGCAAAAGGTTGAAAAGTTTTTCGGCCCCGATGCTACTGCCAAGGTGACTGCCACGGTAGAAAAGAATGCTAAAATTGTTGAAATTACGCTCCAAAAGGGCGGCTTTATATTCCGTGCACAGGAACGTTCCGATGATCTCGAGGAATCCCTCGACGTTTGTGTAGATTCCTTGATTCGTCAGATTCGCAAGAATAAGACCAAGCTCGAAAGAAGATTGCGCGAAGTTTCCTTTGACGAAGTTTTCGCCGTGCCCGAACCTGTGGAAGAAGAGGAATATGAAGTGGTTCGCACCAAGCATATCACCTTGAAGCCACAGAGCGTGGACGAGGCGATTTTGCAGATGAATATGTTAGGCCACAGCTTCTATATGTTCCGCAATGCCGAGACCGACGGCGTGAACGTGGTTTATAAGCGCAGAGACGGCGGCTATTCCGTCATTGAGCCTGACGATATGGATTAATCTTCGATATAACAAACAGCCCCTCACCGCAAGGTGGGGGGCTTTCTTTCCTGTAACCCTAGGTAAAAGAAAAGCAGACAGCGGATTTTCTCCACGGTCTGCTTTTGTTATTCGTTTTTTTAAATGTATCTCAAATTTTTTAAGGTTTAAACCTTTACTGAAAAATCCTTGCCGCAACGGGGGCAACGGACGGTGTGCTTGCCTTTACGCTTGGGCAAACGAAGGGTTGCGCCGCAAGTGGGGCATTCTCTGTAGACATGGTCCTTGTCTTGCTTTCTTTCCTTTTCAACCGCTCTTTTGTGTTGACGCTCCTCGTTTTTCATCTTTTCATTTCGACCGAATTCCTTTAAACGATAAAGCAGGTCGCGAATTTTTCTGTCCTCATTTTCACGTGCAGGAATGTTTTTGGAAAGCATGCGGAAAATTGTGGTTAAAATAAAGAGCCATTCAATGAGGCTTACAACTCTGGAACGTGCAAAGAAATTGATAATTACTAAAACAAGATACACAATCGCCAGTGCAAATTGTGGTGCATCGGAAAGTGCACGAAGACCGTAACGGCCCTCAAAGAAACGGTAAAAATTGTTTCGGAATCCTCGCAAGGAAGAACCCTCCTTCAGTATTTTTGCATAGTATAACAATAGCTTGTGAATAAAGCCAAGTGGATTTGTAAATAAGCTGTAAATTAAACGTCTTGCTTTGCGGCAAAAATGTCCTTATCCTCCAAAACCAGCTTCGGCGCCTTAGAAGTTGCCCACGAAAGAAGCTTTGGCGTAATCTCCTTCGGAAAATCTTCGATGTGGTCTAACATATTATTGGGACGCCAGTGCGGGCGGTGTGCATCGGTGGCAATGAAATCCGCCGTGCCGCTTAGAAGCAGTTCTAAAGCACAGACCTGCACCTCCGGGCCGAACTTGCCTGCCAAAGAGGGGGCATTGACCTGCATCAGTACACCCATATCGGAAAGCTCCTCTAAGAAATGCGGATATTTATAGGCGGTCTCGTAGCGTTCGGGATGCGCGATAATCGGCACAAGACCGTGCTCCAAAACCTCTTCCACATAAGAAAAACCACGGTGCGGTGAAAATTCGGGAATCGAAAATTCACAAAGAAAATATCGCGAGTGATTCAGCGTCAAATCGTGTAGACCCTCGGCGTCGAAAATCTTATCATTTAAATATACCTCTGCGCCGGTGTAAATCTGTAGGGGAATGTGCAGCGCTTCCAGTGCGTTGCGCAGTTCTTTCGTGTTTTCATCCCGGCAAAACAAAAAGTCATCGAGCCGGTCAAGGTCGGTCATGTGCGGGGTTAAAATTAGGGTGTCGAGATTATTTTCCAGTGCCGTTTTGCAAAGCGACTCTGTTTCCTCAAAGCTTTTCGCACCGTCATCCATACCCCACAGCACGTGACAATGCAAATCAATCATTTTTCTTCCGTCCCTTCCGAAGCCTCATTCCAGTCAGCGGATACACTGATTTTTTCAGCCTCCTGCGCTTCTGCCTGCCCACTTGCCTCGGCTTCTTCTTGTTTACGGCGTGCTTCTGTTTCTTTGGTTTTGAATACATGAATAACGCCTTCGTCGTTTAAGACCTTTAAGAGCATGAGTAACATCGGTAATAAGAAAAGACCAATGAAGCCAAAAATCTGTGTGCCGACGAACATCGCCATAATCGTTAAGAACGGCGGTAAACCGAGCTGTGCGGCAACGAGCTTAGGCTCGACAATCTGGCGCACAATGCTGATAATCGCATAGAGCACCAAAAGACCAATGCCGAAGCCGACCTTGCCGGTGCAAAGTGAAAAGACTGCCCATGGAATAAGTACCGTACCTGTGCCGAGCACCGGAACAATATCAATGATTGCGGTGATTAAACCAATCGCGAAAATATAGCCGCCGTCATAGAGCTTAATCAGTTTTAAGAAGTAAAGACCCAAAACCATTTCGGCAAGGGTGATGCCGATGATAATGGAGTAGGTTTTAATCATTTTGCCGATGGTTGAAAAAGTGATTTGCTTGGCGCGAACCAAAGCCTTTTTCTTTGTTTTAGGTAACTGGAATAAAATCATATCGCGGATATTATTGTAATCCGCTGCCATAAAGCAGGAGGAGACAATGCAAATCAGCACGCCGACGGCAAACATCGGAATCTGCTTGGCAGTACCCCAAACAAAGCCGAGCGGGGAGGAGAGCATCGAGAAATCAAAGGAAGGCGCGGCAGGTAAGTTTGCCGTAACCTCTGCCTGAAGACCCAAGAGCTTATTTAAAAATCCTTCTGCGGCAACCGAAGCGGAAGCGGAAAGGCGTTCGGGCAGGAACGAAAGCAGGTTACGCACCCAAGTGGATACTTGCTCGACAAAAGAGGGCGCATCTTCGATTTTCATCATTAAGAAATTGAAAAATCCCTTTAATTCTACGCCGATTTTAAAGAGAATGGCACCGACAATAGAACCGATAATCAATACGATGAACAAAACAACGAGCACGGAGCTGAAGCCTTTGTTGATATGGGCTTTTTGGTGTAAGAATCGGATGGGACGCTGGATGAGCATCGCCAAAAAGAAAGCGACTACAAAGGGCCACATAATAGAAAGCCCATATTTTACAGCCAAATAGAAAAGGCCTACCACAATGATGTAGTATACGGCGTTGGTGATAAAGGCGCGCCGCTTGTCTAATTTTTCGAATTTGGTCATTTTATTTTCCTCCAAAATCTTTGGCTTTTTTACAATTCAAACCGTGCGAATCCCAAGAAAGCAAGGGAAAACCGCATACTTATTTATATATATTATACTATTTTAGTAGAACTTACAATCAATTCTGTAAAGTTTTAAAAAAAATTAAGGTTTTTAAAAAGTTTTTCTTTATTCCGGGCGGAGTTTGTGGTAAAATAGCATTTGTATTATTATAATTTAGGATGTGAGAATATGTATGTTGCCGTAATGGGCTACGGAACGGTAGGCTCCGGCGTTGTCGAAGTTCTTTCCAAAAACCATGATAGCATTGTAAAACGCAGTTTGCAAGATTCTTTGGATCTCAAATACATTTTAGATAAACGCGTTTTCAAAGGGGATCCCAATGAGGATAAGTTCACCACGGAGTTTGATGACATTTTAAACGATGATTCCGTAAAAATTGTTGTAGAGACCATGGGCGGATTACACCCGGCTTTTGAGTTTACCTCTGCCCTTTTAAAGGCTGGTAAGAGCGTTGTTACCTCCAACAAAGAATTGGTGGCGGCAAAAGGTTACGAGCTTTTAGAGCTTGCAAAGGAACACAACACAAACTTCCTTTTCGAAGCTTCTGTCGGCGGCGGTATTCCGATTATTCGTCCGATTTCGCAGTGCCTTGCAGCCAATGAAATTGATGAAATCGCCGGTATTTTAAACGGTACAACCAATTTCATTTTAACCATGATGATTGAAAAGAATATGGCATTTGACGATGCACTTCGTCTGGCACAGGAAAACGGCTTTGCCGAGCGTGACCCCTCTGCAGATATCGAAGGTCACGATGCCTGCCGTAAGATTTGCATTTTAGCATCTCTTTGCTTCGGCAAGCACGTGTATCCCGAATCGGTACACACCGAGGGCATCACCGGCATCACCTTAGAGGATGTGGCTTATGTACACGACTTCGGTGCTGTCATTAAGCTTTTAGGCTGTGCAAAGCGCATGGAAAACGACAAGATTTCCGCATTCGTAGAGCCGGCTATCGTGAAAAACGGCAGTCAATTAGCTTCTACCAGCGATGTATTTAACGCTATCTTAGTTCGCGGCAACGCCATCGGTGATGTTGTATTCTACGGTAAAGGCGCAGGCAAATTGCCGACCGCAAGTGCCGTTGTAGCAGACGTTATCGACTGTGCAAAGCACACCGAAAGAAGAAAGGCTTTGGGCTGGGAACAGAGCGAAGACAATTATATTGTCGATTACAGAACCATTGCAGCACCGTTCTATGTTCGTGCGGCTGTTGAAAATAAAGAAGCGGCTCAAGAAGCCATTGCTTCCACAATGGGCGAGGTGCAGTACTTACACAGAGACAATGCACCCGAAACCGAACTCGCATTCGTTGTCGGTACGCAGACCGAAGAAGTGCTTTCCAAGGCACTCGAAAGCATCGAGGGCTTAAAGGTGCTTTCTACACTTCGCGTAACCGATTATTAAGCTAGGTATACACTTCGGCACTGTAGCCGATAGGAGGATTATATGGGACTTATTGTACAGAAATTCGGCGGCAGCTCTGTTGCAGACGCCGCAAAGGTCTTAAACGTTGCCAAAATCGTTACGGATACCTACCGTGCAGGTAACGATGTTGTGGTTGTTGTTTCCGCACAGGGCGACACCACCGATGACCTTATCGCAAAAGCAAATGAAATCAACCCCGCAGCATCCAAGCGTGAAATGGATATGCTCATGACCGCAGGCGAGCAGATTTCTATTTCTCTTTTGGCTATGGCAATCGAAAGCCTCGGCTTCCCGGTTGTTTCGCTCTTAGGTTGGCAGGCAGGCTTTAACACCAGCTCTGCGTACGGTTCGGCTCGAATCAAAAAGATTGAAAACGACCGTCTGCGTGCAGAACTCGACAGACACAATATCGTTGTTGTGGCTGGCTTCCAGGGCATTAACAAATATGACGACGTAACCACCCTTGGCAGAGGCGGCTCCGACACCAGTGCAGTAGCGATTGCCGCTGCTATGCACGCAGACCGCTGCCAAATCTACACCGATGTAGAGGGCGTTTTCACCGCTGACCCCCGTAAGGTCGCACATGCCAAGAAGCTCAAGGAAATCACCTATGATGAAATGCTCGAGCTCGCAACCCTCGGTGCACAGGTTTTAAACAACCGCTCCGTAGAAATGGCGAAAAAATATAATGTAGAAATTGAAGTTCGTTCCAGCATCCAGAAGGATGTTCCCGGAACCATCGTTAAGGAGGTCGCAAAAATGGAAAAAATGCTCATTAGAGGTGTAACAAAGGATACCGACGTTGCCCGTATTTCTGTAAAGAATATTTCAAATAACCCCGGCGAAGCTTTCAAAATGTTTGCAAAGCTTGCACAGAAGAAGATTAACGTAGATATTATTTTACAGTCTGTCGGCAGAAACAACACAAAGGATATTACCTTCACCGTTTCTAAGGCAAACGCACAGGATGCTGTTGCAGCTATCCTCGACACCTTCGATATGGACGAATCCGACATCGTTTGCGATACCGAAGTTGCAAAGATTTCTATCGTAGGCGCTGGCATGGAATCTCACCCGGGTACAGCTTCCAAGATGTTCGAAGCTCTTTACGAGCACAACATCAACATTGATATGATTTCTACCAGCGAAATCAAAATCTCCGTTCTCATCCCCTTAAAGGATGCTGACAAGGCTGTTTCCGCTGTTCACGACGCATTCTATCCCGCATAAGGAATCAACTCATCAAGAAAAAAGAGCCGCTGTACATTTTGTACGGCGGTTTTTTTGATTTACAGGAGAGAAAACTTGTGTTAAGATGAAAGCAACAAGTTAGAGGAAAAGGGCGATGCTATGCTGCAAGATATTTTAGAATTTAAAGGTGAATGGCGAAGCTATCAAGCGGATGTGCTGGCGCATTTTGCGCAGTATGCAGAAAACGAGAAGATTCATATTGTTGCGGCACCGGGTTCGGGCAAAACTACGCTCGGTATTGAACTTTTTCGCCGTAAAAATAAACCGACACTGATTTTAGTGCCGACCGTACCGATTCGTGACCAGTGGGTCAGCCGCATCAAGGAAGCGTTTTTAAAAGAGCCAAAAGATGCAGAACAATATATTTCTGTGAATTTGAAAGAGCCCAAGCTCTTAACTGTTGCGACTTACCAAGCCTTGCATAGTGCGGTTTCCCAGTATAGCGGTGCACTTGGTGCAGAGCAAGATGCTTTTGCGCCCAACGAATCGGTCGATTTTACAAATTTTGACCTCGTGCGCGCGATGAAAAAGATAAAGCTCGGAACGATTTGTTTAGATGAATGTCACCATTTGCGCCGAGAATGGTGGAATGCTTTGGAAGCTTTTAAAGCCTCTTTTCCGAATCTTTTTACTGTCGCGCTTACGGCAACGCCACCTTATGATGCAGAACCCGAGGAATGGGCGCGCTATATGCAAATGTGCGGAGATGCAGATGCACAAATTACCGTGCCGGAGCTTGTGAAGGCAGGCGTACTTTGTCCGCATCAGGACTATGTGTATTTTAATTACCCGACTGTCCTCGAAAATGCCGATATTTTACGTTTTTATAAGGTGAGAAATCAAAAAATTCAAGAGCTATTAGGGGATAAACAGCTTCTTTCCCTCGTTCAAAGACATCGCTTTTTGGAAAAACATGCGAAAGCAGATATCCTGCTAGAAACCCCGGAATATCTTTCGGCGCTTCTGATTTATTTAGAAGCAAACGGTATAAAAACGTCTGCGCGGTATAAAAGAATGCTCCGCGCCAAGCACTTGGAACGCATGAATCCGAAGTGGATGGAAATTCTTTTAAATTATCTTCTTTTTGAAGATAGAGAAAATCTGGAATCGGAAAAAGCGTATTTAAATGCGCTGGAAAAGGATTTAAAGGGGTGCGGGCTTCTTTCACAGCACCGCGTTACCTTGCAAATGACCAAAGCTTTAGAAAAAACGTTGGTGCAATCCCTCGGAAAAATAGAGAGCGTTCAAACGATTGCTGAGCATGAATATAAGGCGATGGGTTCTGCCCTGCGGATGCTGATTTTAACAGACTATGTCTATAAGGAATATGAATCGGCTATCGGAAACACCGCTGTGCCGATTCAGAAAATGGGCGTTGTGCCGTTTTTTGAAGTTTTACGCCGTGACTTTGCCAAAAAAGGATTGCCGCAAAAGCTGGGCGTTCTCTGCGGCAGTTTTGTGGTTGTTCCAAAAGCGGCGGCAGAAAAACTGGCACAGTCTTCGGAATTTGCGGAAAAGTTGAGCTTTCATTCTGTCGGAACGGTTACAGAGTATGTGGAGCTTTGTTTACAAGGGGATAAGCATAAGCTTGTAAATTTAGTGACTGCACTTTTTGAGGCAGGCGAAATCGAAGTTTTAATCGGCACAAAGGCATTGCTCGGTGAAGGATGGGATGCGCCGTCGGTGAATACACTTGTTTTGGCGAGCGTGGTTGGTTCTTATATGCTCAGTAATCAAATGCGTGGCAGAGCCATTCGCACAAAGCAAGGTCAGCCGCAAAAGACCAGTAATATTTGGCATTTGGTGACCTTACAACCGGAGGATACGAGTATAAACGCAGACTCCAGAGAAAATCCAGACTTTGCAACTCTGTGCCGCCGCAGTGAACATTTCTTAGGGGTGCACTACGAAAACGATACGATAGAGACTGGTATTGAACGTTTCTCGGCGATTGAATATCCGTTTTCTCCCTATCATGTGGATAGAACCAATCAAAAAATGCTGTCGCTTTCTGAACATAGAGAGGCACTTTATGCGCATTGGATGCGTGCACTTCCCAAAACGGAGAAAATGGAAGTGGTGCGTGAAAACGAGCTTTCGAGGAAAACCATACCGCGTTTTGTTTTTTGGGATGCGGTGCGAGAGTTCTTAGGCTTGTCGGTTTTGGATTTTTTAGGAATGCTCGCCAATAAAATGCTCTTCGGCAACCAAAGGTCCGTTTATATTTTAGGATGTATAGGTCTCTTTATTTTATTACCTGTTTTTTTGGTCCGCTTTCTGCGCCTCGGTAATTCCGAAAAACGGCTTATGCGCTGTGGAAACGGTTTACTGAAAGCCTTGCAGCAAAGTAAAAAATTACAAACAAAAGAGGTTTATTTAGAAACCCAAAGGGAAAAAGATTTTGCTTACAGCATTGCTCTGCGCGGCGGAACAAGTCGAGACAAGCATTTGTTTGCTTCTTCCATGCAGGAGCTTTTTGCCGTGATTGAAAATCAACGCTATATTTTATATGTGTCAAGACACAAATACGGTAGAGATGGCTATTTTGCCGTGCCCACCTGTTTTTCGAGCCGTAAGGAAGATGCAAATGCCTTTGCGGCGTGTATGAAGCCTTTTTTAGGAGAATGCAAGCCGATTTACACGAGAAACGAAGCGGGTAGAAAACTGCTGCTTCGGGCCAGAAGATATGCCGTTGCCAATGAAGAAAACCGCTGTAAAACGCGAGAAAAAATAAAGGGCGCTTTGGAATAAAATCTGTCTTTGAAAAGACTGCTTCCTCGGTGCGTTATGTAATGATGCCATGGGCGGCACCATTCTCTTTACACTTGCTTCGGGACACTTTATTTTAAATAAAAACAAAAGGCGTGTATGGAATTTTCCATGCACGCCTTTTTGTCTTTTCCTATGTTAATTTAAAATTTCATCGTGTAGCAATATAAATGTAAGCCGTATTCTTCGGTCATGCCGATGCAGGAAAAACCCATGGAATCGTAGAGATGCAGGGCATTATCGTTGCCGGAAATTACGTGGAAAAATACGCCGTCATAGCCCATGGCTTTCGCCTTGTTTAAGCTCAACTGCATGATGCGGCGACCGAGGCCGTGCCCCTGTAAATCGGGCGAAACACAAAATCTGCCGAGCGCCGCCGGATTCTCGAGCCCTAAATCCAAATTCTTGGTGTCTTCGTTTTCTTCTCCCTTTAAATAGTCGGCAAAATCACGGATTTGCATAATGGAAATAATTTTGCCGTCCTGCATAACCTTATAAAGCGTTTGCGATTTTAAATCTTCGGTGTAGATTTCGGGGGTGGGGTAGTTGTCATTCCAGCCCGAGGTGGGCACTTTTTTCTTAACCTCACAGCAGAGCGCCCAAATTTCGTCCAGGTCCTCGAGGGTGGCTTTCGTAAGTTTTAATTCTTCTGTTTGTTGCATGTATTTCGTTCCTTTTTATAAAATTTCTTTTAGAATAAGCGGTTCTTTTTTGGGGGCTTCGTTCGTATATTTCAAAGCTTCCTCAAACCTTGCCTTGCCGAGCGGGAGTTTGGCTTTATCGGTCGCATAGAGTGTTGCGATAAGGTCTCCACGGCGAACGGCATCCCCGGTCTTTTTCGCAAAGACGATGCCGGCGTAGGGGTCGATTTCATCGGTGATTTTCGCTCTGCCTGCACCGAGCAAAGAGGCGCTTTCGCCGATTTTTTTACAGTTCATATGCGCAATATAACCGTCACACGGCGCAAGAATCGAAAGGGTAGGGGTTTTATCCTGCATCAATTTTTCGGGGTGGTCTACATAAGAAACATCGCCGCCCTGTGCCGCAACCACGGCACGGAATTTTTGCAGTGCCACGCCGCTTACGAGGGCTTCTTCTGCCTTTTGGTAAGCCAAATTATAGTCCCAATCGTAGGCCATTTTCAAAAGATGCGCTGAAAGGGTCAGGCAAAGGGTGCGTAATTCTTTATCGCCCTCGTTTTGTAAAATCTCAATGGATTCCTGTACCTCTAAGGCGTTGCCGACGGTTTTGCCCAAGGGAATATCCATGTTGGAGAGGAGTGCCGCTGTGTTTCTGCCACAGCTTTGCCCGATTTTCACCATACGGTGTGCCAAGGCTTCGGCATCCTCTGGATTTTGCATGAGGGCACCGCTGCCGCATTTGACGTCTAAAATCAGATTTTTCGCGCCGGCGGCAAGCTTTTTGCTCATGATGCTGGCGGCAATCAAAGAGATATTATCCACTGTTGCCGTCACATCGCGAAGTGCATATAATTTTTTATCGGCAGGGGCGAGGTTGCCCGTTTGCCCCATCATGCAGATGCCGATATTCTCTATCTGCGCACGGAATTCTTCGTTGGAAAGACGGGTTTTATAACCCGGAATACTGCCGTATTTATCGACCGTGCCGCCTGTGTGCCCGAGGCCTCTGCCACTGAGCTTCGCCATTTTTAAGCCCAATGCGGCACAAAGGGGAGCTACGATGAGGGTGGTTTTGTCGCCCACGCCGCCAGTCGAATGTTTATCGGCGGTCACACCGTTTAAAAAAGAAAGGTCGAGCATTTCTCCCGAGTGCGCCATGCAATCGGTAAGGCAGGCGGTTTCGGCTTCATCCATACCCTTTAGACAAATCGCCATTAAAAGGGCAGAGGCTTGATAGTCGGGAATCGAGCCGTTTGTAAAGTTCTCCACGAAAAAGGCGATTTCCGCTTCGGTGAGGGTTTTGCCTTGCTTTTTCTTTTCGAGAATTTCCGTCATGCGCATAAAATCCACTCCCTTTGTTTTCTATACTATATAGTATATGTTTCGGTGCGGTTCGTCAAGCGAAATGCATGTGTTTTAAAAGTTTAAAAAATTTTTTCTTGAATTCCTAGCGTTTTTGTATTATTATAGCGGGGTATGGAAAATCTTATAGAGGAGGTAGCGTACAAATGAAAATTTCTACAAAAGGACGCTATGCACTTTGGCTTATGCTCGACCTTGCAGAACATGCAGGCGAGGGTGCCGTTTCGGTGAAATCTATTTCGCAGAGAAAGGCCATTTCCGAAAAATATTTAGAGCAGATTATTAAATCCTTAGTCGAAGCTAAGCTTGTGGACAGCAAACGCGGCAAGCAGGGCGGCTATTCTTTAACAAAAGCCCCCGAGGAGTATACCGTGGGCGAAATCCTGCGCGTGACCGAGGGCAGTCTTGCGCCGGTTTCCTGCTTAGAGGATGAAAACGCCTGCGAATACTGCGGGGATTGTATCACCATGGACATCTGGCAGCAGGTCTTAGAAGCCATCAACGACGTGGTCGACCACATTACCTTGGCGTCCTTAGTCGAGAAGCAAAAAACCAAAAAGTGCGGCAGAGGTATTCACCCTGCGGCCACAGAAGAAAATAATTTTTGAATTTTAAAAAAATATATTGACAGCGCTTCCTTCGTGATGTAATATAATACTGAAATTCATAGCAAAGCACTATGAATTAAAAACAGCCTTTCGACCGAATCGGTTCGGTGCGAAAATTAAGGAATGAAAGAAAAGAGTTGGTAATAGAATGCAGGTTTATGCAGATAATGCCGCAACAACAAAGCTTTCGAAAACCGCGTTGGATGCGATGATGCCTTATCTTACCGAAACCTTCGGTAATGCATCGAGCCTTTACTCCATTGGCCAAGAGGCACATCACGGCGTAGAAGCGGCAAGAGAAACCGTTGCAAATGTTTTAAACGCAAAGCCCGAAGAGATTTATTTCACTTCCGGCGGCAGCGAAGCAGATAATTGGGCAATTAAGGGTACAGCAGAGCTTATGGCGAAAAAAGGCAAGAAGCACATTATTACTTCTGCTTTTGAACACCATGCCGTTTTGCACACGCTTAAAAAGCTGGAACAATATGGCTTCGAGGTCACTTATCTTCCCGTTTATGAAAACGGTATTGTAAAACCCGAGGATTTAGAAAACGCCATTCGTGAGGATACCGCACTGGTTACGATTATGTATGCGAACAACGAAATCGGCACAATTCAGCCCATTCGTGAGCTGGGTGCCATTTGCCGCAAAAAGGGCGTATGGTTCCATACCGATGCTGTACAGGCGGTAGGGCATCTCCCGATTGACGTTGAAAAAGATAATATCGACATGCTTTCCATGTCCGCCCATAAATTCCACGGCCCCAAGGGCATCGGCGCACTTTACTGCAAAAAGGGCATCCGCCTGCCGAACCTCATCGAGGGCGGCGCACAGGAGCGTGGCAGAAGAGCGGGCACAGAAAGTGTTTATGCCATGGCAGGCATGGCGGCGGCACTCAAAGAAGCCAATGACCATTTAGAAGAAAACATGGCGAAAACGACAAGCCTTCGTAATCGTTTGATTGACGGACTTTTAAAGGTGGATTTGAGCCGCCTCAACGGCGACAGAGAACAGCGTCTGCCTGGTAATGTAAATATCAGCTTCGAGGGCGTAGAGGGTGAATCCCTTTTACTCTATCTCGATATGCAGGGCATCAGCGCTTCTTCCGGTTCGGCTTGCACTTCCGGTTCGTTAGACCCGAGCCACGTGCTTTTGGCTATTGGACTTAAGCATGAGGTTGCCCACGGTTCGCTTCGTCTCTCTCTTTGCGAGAGCAACACCGAGGCAGAAATCGACTATATCATCGAATGCGTTCCCCCGATTATCGAACGTCTTCGCAACATGTCTCCTTTGTGGGAGAAAATTCAGAAGGAAAGAGGAAATGCTTAATGGAATACAGCGCAAAGGTTTTAGAGCATTTTGCAACCCCGCATAACGTCGGTAAAATGGATGACGCAGACGGCGTCGGCGAAGTCGGTAACGCAAAGTGCGGGGATATTATGAAAATGTATATTAAGGTAAAGGATGACATCATTACCGATGTGAAGTTCAATACCTACGGCTGTGCATCGGCGATTGCAACCAGCTCGATGGCAACCGATATGATTAAGGGTAAGCCCATCAGCGAAGCGATGAAGCTCACCAATAAGGCGGTTGTCGAAGCCCTCGACGGTCTGCCGGCAGTCAAAATCCACTGCTCCGTTTTGGCAGAAGAAGCCATTAAGGCGGCAATTAAGGATTACTACGAGCGACAGAACATTCCCTTTGATGAGAATATGTTCAAAGAGGACACCTGCCACTACTGCTATAAAGAAAACTAAAAAGAACCCCCCGAGAGGTTTTTATAATACCTTTCGGGGGGTTATGTGTTTACGGGTTTATTTTGTCCAGCGAATCGGCTCGCAACCGAGACCCACGTTGACATCGTCTTCACCGTAGGAATCTCCCAGCCATTGTCCGTCCACACCTTGTGCATAGGCAAGAGGCTGTGCCTGTTCGTCAATTAAAAGGAGCATGTTCGGGAAAACAGAACCAATGGATTTTATTTGGCTTCCGACGAGTTCTTTTTGATAGCTATTCCAAATCGGGGCGTTATGACGTTCTGTTTCTTTGTTTCCTAAAAATACACCCCAAAGATAGGCGTTGTCGTTTGTGTCTAATCCCAGAATCGTTTTGCCTTTTGCCTCAAAAATTCTTATGTTATCTGCAAGAATTTGTACCTCTTTGGCTTCGCTGAGGATATTGTCTCTTTCTGGAGTCAAAAGCCTATCGTAATCTCCAGAAAACCAAAGCGTTTCGTTTTGCAAGACAATTAATCCGTCTTTTAAGAAAGCAAAGTGGGAAATATTGTCTTTTGAAAAAGAGCTGTTCTCTAAAAGTTTATCCCAAAAGGCACGTTGCTTCTCGTTTTCTTCTAACATGCCTAAGTTTTCATCTGCATCAAGCCAAAATCTTTGCTCGAAAAGCTTAATGTTTTTTGCCAATAATTTAGGAGCTTCTAGGGTTGCGGTTTGGTCATTGTAAGTTCCGACAAAATAAAGATTCCCTTGCATATCTTCATACAAAAGGTACTGCTTAGCGTCGGAGGTTACTTCCATGTAGGCGTGTTTAATATTGCTTAAAAGCTTTTGATGATTTTTGTTTTTGGTGTAACCGAATGCAGGCAATTTTTCCCAGTGCCACATCCACAAGTCATGATTTTTATCAATGTAATAGCCGCCCCAAGATAAGCTGTCAAACTCCACCACGTTTTCGGCAACGATGCCTTTTCTTTCGTTTCGATAGCAGACATAACAGCTGGCATCACTATTCGCACCGGGGGAGTAAAGTGTGCCGTTCTTGTCAAGATAATAAGCGTCTGATCCGGAAGATTTTGCGCAGGTAATAGCTTTATCCGTCATCGTTATTTTGGCGGTGTTATACGGGAAAACATCTAAGGATTTTGAGCAACCGGAAAATAATAAAAGCAGAAGAATAAGAAAAGATAAATACTTTCTTTGTTTCATAATTTTCGACCTCCGTTTTAGGCGAATTGTCTGTGCTTTGAAAATGGAACTTGTGTTTTCTTAGGATGGCTGTATATGCAAACACCCCACATTGCGAGGGCAATTTGGGGCGTTTTTCTATGGTTATATTTTTATACGTTTACGGTTTCTTTTTCCTTGTTCTTCTCTTTGTCTTTTTCTTTCTCTTTCTCTTTCTCTTTCTCTTTCTCCTTTGACTTCTTGGAGCGGAGACGGATTTTATGTTGATATTCACCGCCGTTGCAGTTTTCTACAATGGCGAAGAACATGGTCACGATGAGAAGATAGGGGATGGGGCTGAAGATGCCGGGGTTTACAAGCGACATCAGCTCTAAGCTGATATAGGAGAGGAAAACCGTCATGTTAAACATGGTGGGCTTTCTCCAAAGCAAAACAAGGCGAACAATGAACTGATAGAAATAAGCGAGAATACCGAGTGTACCGAAGCTTGCGGCCACTTGAATCGGTTCACAGTGATACCAGCCAATCGCGAAATCCGCTGCGTGATAGACATCCTGGTTACCCATGTAGCCGATACCTGTACCGACCACGGGACTGCTCAGAAAATCCTGTATACCGCGCTGATATTGGAAGTAACGCACTTCCTGATGCTCACCGAGCAGAATGTTGTTAATCGCGGAAAGCAATCTGTCTAAGGTGGAGTTGAAGAAGCTGAAGAACTCACGGGAGAAAATCATCAGCGCAAAAACAAGACAAAGACAAATGGCGATATAGGTGAGACGGCGTCTCTTATCGTAAAGAATGAAGAGAATACAGCACATGATGATTTCGATAGCACCGAACACCATGCCGCCGCGTGAACCGGTTAACAAAATGCAGAAATAGAAGAAAAAGCCGAGCATGATAGCATAGGGCTTTTTGTGACCCAAAAGAAAGGCAAAGGGAATGGATAGCATTAAAAACGTGGAGTAGTTGTTGCGCCACTGCATGAATAACAGGTCGTGGGTGGTGAGTACCTCGTTAATGTGAATCATATAGAAAACAACGAGCACAAACGAAGCGAAGCAGCCGCTGAGCACCATAATGAGTGTGATTTTCTGAATCAGCGAATACTCACGACCGGTTGTTAAATAGGCTTTGAACATGGCGTAAATGATGACCATACCGAAGCCGAGTGCCGCTATGTAAAAGAGGGAAAGCGGGCTGAAATATTCTTTTGCACTGATAAAGCCGACACCGCCTAAAATAACGGTTACGGAAACCAGACTCATCGGAATGGTAAGACTGCCGCTGAAATCTAGCTTTTTGTGGTACATACAGAAATGGAAGACCAAACAAAGCACTATGATAACGCCGAGTGCCTTAAACTGTATAAAGGTGGAAAAGGAATTGTAACACTTGGCGCCGACCAGGCAAAGTAGCATGAACGGCATAAAGGTTGCCAGAATATCGTCACAAAGCACTAAGGTCGCACCGATGATGCAGGCCAAAACCAAAACACCGGCCACATTCCATTCAAAGGTGGAAAAGAAGGCGGCAATCGCAAACAGCAGGACCATATATTGCCCCGTCATCATGAAATTGCGTAGACGATCTAGCTTTTCTGAATGAAAAAATTCTTTCATAAAATAACCCTTAATTCTTTTTTGTTTTTATAAAAAGCATTTGAAAATAGATAATCATAATTATACTAATTATACAGTATACTGGATGAGGCCGCAAAAAACAAGATTTGTGACAAAATTATAATATTATTACAAAATGGTTAAAAAGAGAAAAACAGGGAAAAACAGGTTTTTTCGGAGGAGCTTTCCTATAAATATCAAAAAAAGTTTGCCCGCTTCTCTTGCTTTTCTCCCGTAAATTGCTTATGATATAAAGGATAAAAAGATTTTAAAGCAAAGGAAGACTTTTTATGTTAAAAGATATTCAAGCAGAGATTTTAAGGCTCAAAAAAGAAAACGATATCTGCATTTTGGCACATAGCTATGTGGCGCATGAAATCTTAGAGGTCGCCGATTTTACCGGTGACAGCTATGCACTTGCCCTCAAGGCAAAAGATGTAAAGCAGAAAACCGTTTTAATGGTCGGCGTTCGCTTCATGGCGGAAACCGTTAAAATTCTCTGCCCCGATAAAAAAGTGCTGTTAGCGCATTCTCAGGCGGGTTGCCCGATGGCAGAGCAGATGGATAAGGCGATGATTTCCGAAATCAGAAAGGAACATCCCGAATATACCGTTGTAGCTTACATTAACACCACTGCTTCTTTAAAAACCGTTTGTGATGTTTGTGTAACCTCCTCTTCTGCCGTAAATATTGTAAAGAAAATCGAAGGCAAGGATATTCTCTTTATTCCCGACTGCAATCTCGGTTCCTTCGTAAAGCAGGAAATTCCGGAAAAGAATGTTACTCTCTTAAACGGCTGCTGTCCGATTCACGCAAGCGTGGAGGAAGAAGAGGTGCTCGAAGCCAAAAAAGCCCATCCGGAAGCACTTCTCTTGGTGCATCCCGAATGCAAGCCTTGTGTTGCCAAGCACGCAGATTATATCGGCTCTACTGCGGGTATTATGAAATTCGCCAAAGAAAGCGACCAAAAAGAATTTATCATCGGTACAGAAATGAGCATTGCCGAGCATTTGCAGTATGAATGCCCCGACAAGAAATTCTATGTGCTTTCTAAAAAACTCATCTGCCGCGATATGAAGCTTTCCACACTTATGGATGTTTATAACGTTGTTCGCGGTGAGGGTGGCTTTGAAATCGAGCTTGACGAAGATACAATTACAAAGGCACGCCACTGCATTGACGAGATGATTCGTCTAGGTGGCTGACCTTTCCCTTTTTGAAAGGAAACCTATGAAAGAAACACAGCAGAAATTATTTGCCGCGATGAGCGGCGGTGTAGACAGTGCCGTAACTGCGCTCCTCATGCAAAAAGAGGGCTTTGTGGTTGAGGGTGCTACCATGCGCCTGTTTCATCCGCAAACCGATATTAAACTTGCAGAACGCGCCTGCGGTACCCAGCAGGATATTGACGATGCCAAAGCGGTTTGCGATGCCCTCGGCATTGCACATCATGTTTTGGACTTCAGCGAAGCGTTTGCAGAAAAAGTGATTCACAGCTTTACAGAAGCCTATGCGAAAGGCCTTACGCCGAATCCCTGCATCGCCTGTAACCGCTATTTGAAATTTGACCGCTTTTTAGAGGCGGCACAACAGAGCGGCGCGCAGTATATGGCGACCGGGCACTATGCTAGAGTTGAAAAGCAAGGGGACCGGTATCTGCTTAAAAAAGCCAAGGATGAAACCAAGGATCAGACCTATGTGCTTTATGCCTTGACGCAGGAACAACTTAAAAAGATTCGTCTTCCGCTCGGTGATTACCGTAAATCGGAAGTGCGCGAGCTAGCGGAAAGCTATGGATTTTCGAGTGCAAAAAAACGCGAAAGCCAGGATATTTGCTTTGTACCCGACGGCGATTACGCTTCGTTTATCGAACGCTTTTCGGGGATTACCTTTCCGCACGGCAAGTTCGTGAATGCAAGCGGCGATGTCTTGGGCGAGCATAAAGGTATTATCCATTATACCGTGGGGCAAAGAAGAGGCCTCGGGCTGGCTTTGCCGCGACCGATGTACGTCATCGGCAAGGATGCACAGCAGAATTTGGTTACACTCGGCTACAATGAGGATTTGTTTTCCCGCGAGGTGACGGTTCGTGACATTCGTTTGACCGCGGCGGATCGCTTAGAAGCACCCGAACGCTTAGAGGTTAAAATCCGCTATGCGCACAAGGCACAGCCTGCGACAGTAGAGCAGGTGGGCGAGGATGAAATCCGTATTCTCTTTGATGAGCCTCAGCGCGCGGCAACCGGCGGTCAGGCGGCTGTTTTCTATGACGGCGACACTGTAGTCGGCGGCGGCACCATTGTTTGATGCGACCGAAAATGCGTGAAAATAAAAATATAAGCTAAGGAAAAAGCGGTTCTGCCAATCTTTTGTCAGACCGCTTTTCTTGACATTCTCTACGCTTTTTGGTATCATTATCTAGTTAGATAGATAAAAATCAGTGACTTTTCGGAGGCACAATTATGAATTATGATTCTTTATGTATGGGTTGCATGCGGGAAATCGGCGATGCACAGGAGTGTCCGCATTGCGGGTTCTCAAAAGAGGCTATGCAGCTTGCGCCGAAGCTTCCTTTAAGAACGCTCATCGGCGGCCGTTATTTGGTCGGCAGAGTTTTACTTTCCGGCGGCGACGGTGTGACTTACATGGGCTTCGACTGTGAACGCCATGTAAATGTAACCATTCGAGAATTTTTACCGGAACAGCACATTCTCCGTGAGGCGGATCATACAGATGTTCGCGTAAAACGCGGCAGTGAACTGCTTTATCGAGACGGCTTAAATGCTTTCTTAGAACTGTTCAGAAAGCTGGCTCGTGTTCGCTCTCTCCATGCGGTGATTCCGGTTTTGGATATTTTAGAAGAAAACGGCACCGCTTACGCGATTTCGGAATATGTTGAGACCATGAGTCTTCGCGATTTTCTTTTAAAGAGCAGAACCGGCACACTTTCTTTTGAACAGACCAAGACCTTACTTATGCCCGTGGTTTCCACCATGTCTCAGCTGCATGAAATGGGTATTTTTCACGGTGCCATTTCTCCCAATACATTAAGACTCGGCAGAGACGGTAAAATCCGCATCACCGAATTTATGATTCCCGATGCACGTGCCATGGGCAGTGCCTTGGAAGCGGAACTTACACCCGGCTATGCCGCAATCGAGCAGTATAGCAGAAATACCGAAATCGGTGCATGGACCGACGTATACGCGTTTGGCGCAGTCACCTACAGAATGATTGTCGGCAGTACACCGCCCGAAGCTTTAGAGCGTGTCACCAACGACAAGCTGCTCATCCCGGCGAAAATTGCCGAGGAGCTTCCCGCCTATGTTGTAAGCGCCATTCAAAATGCGCTGGCGATTGAGCCGAAGTACCGTACAAAATCCATCGACGAATACAGAGAAGAGCTTTCTGGCTCACCGAAACTAATTGAAAGCACCAAAGCGGCGGCAGCTGCTGCGGCACATGCCAAAACCAGTGCAGAGGAAGAAAAGGAAAGAAAGCGCAAGGAGCAAATGCGCAAGGAAATTTTAAGAAAAGAAGAGCAAACAAAAATTCTTATTATCTCCTTTTGCGTGTGCTTGGCACTCGGTCTTTTAGGTCTTGGTATTTATCTTTTCGTTACACGCGAACCGGCAGATGCCAATGCCAATGTGCCCGACACCGAGCAAGTGAATGCACAGGAAGAGCTTGTGGATGTTCCGGATTTTAAGGGGCAGAGCTACCAGAGAATTTCGGAAGATGAAGTTTTAAATGAACGCTTCCACTTTATTGTATCCTATGATTACAGTAAAGATATTGAAGAGGGCTTCATCCTTTCCCAGGGCACCGAAGTAGGTAAAAAATTACCCAAAGGCTCCGATTTAAAGATCACCGTCAGCAAGGGTATTGAGTATGTAACTTTGCCCGATGTTTCCGGTATGCAGTATGATAAGGCAGTTGAAACTTTGGTTTCCGCCGGCTTCAAATGCACGAAGGTTGTTAAAGAAAACGACGGTTCACATACCGCAGATATTGTCATTGCAACCACACCGGTACACGGTAAGGAATACGAAAAAGGCAAGGAGATTTTCGTTCAGGTTTGGGGCGAAGCTCCCACCGAAGCACCGACCGGTATCGGCGCTTGGATGCCTGGAATTTTCGAATAATTCCTTTAAAAAAATAAAACATAAAAAGAAGCAGTAAGATTTTTCTTGCTGCTTCTTTTTTTATGCCGAAACCGCCGAAAACCTTGTAAAATCAAGGATGCAACCGTCGGTTGCGACCATAATTGCTACCGTTTTGCAACCCAAAATCGGCAGACAAAGCGAAAAAAAGCAGGTATACTAAGGCCACAACAAAAGACACGGGGCAAACAAAACATGGCCCCGACAAAAGGAGAAAAATTATGAACTTTCAAAAATATATCGATAAATCTTTAAGAAACTGCCTGCCCACCGAAGCCCTTTTACAGTTTAAAAAACATATGGCAAACAAGATGGAAAAACGTGCCGAGGAAATTCGCGCGGCGGGTCTTAACGATGAAAAAGTGCTTTACGATTTAATCCTTTCCCTCTATCCGAATTTAGAGGAACTCTTCAGAAGCTACGTCCCGGTGGTTCGCTCCAATGTCAGCATTTGGGATATGACCAATAAGAGAATGGGATGGTACGCTATATGAATAAAATCCAAAAAGCCGAGCTTTGGGATAACATGCATTTTATGTTCCGCGAATACAATGACCGCATGGTGCATGTCGATCTCACCTACGATTATGTAATTGATCCCGAAAGCTTCAAAACAGTTTTGATTTGCTTTTTGGAACGCGCGCCGATTTTACATGCTTCCTTTCAAAAAAATGCCTTGCGTAATTTTTGGGAAGTCGCTAAATATCGTATCGACGATGTGTTAATGGTGGCAGAACCGAAAAATATCGAAGAAGCCAAAACGGAATTTTTAATGCAGTACATTCCGCCCGAAAGCGAACTGCAAATGAAAATTGCCCTCTTCTATGAGGGTAAGACTACACACCTTTGCCTGGTAGTGAATCACATGTGCATGGACGGCGGCGACCTCAAATATTTCCTCTATGCTCTTGCCAAAGCGTATTCGGATTATGTGGAACGAGGCATCAGCCCCGTCAAGCTTCGTATGGGTGACCGTGCCTTCGAAACTGTTTATGACGACTTCGAGGAAGAAGACAAAGAAGAGGCGAAGCATCTTTATAAAAATGTTTGCAGTAAGGATGACCACAAGTTCCCCTTAACACCGCCAAGCGAATCGGATACCTCTTTCCTTGTAAAACGCAAAATTTCGAAAGAAATGTTTTTGCAGCTGAAAGAAAACGGCAAAGCACACGACGCAACTATCAATGACGTGTTGGTTGCCGCTTATATAGACAGCCTCTACCGACTTTTGTCTTTGAATGCCGACGAAGCGCTTTCCGTTGCCTGCGCTATGGATCTTCGCCGCTATAAGAAAGACAGAGAAAGTGACGGCTTAACCAATCAAACCGCGTTTATGCAGTGCGGCGTTTCTCAGCGTGGCGTGGATATTTGGGAGACTCTTGCCGCAGTTACAAAAAGCAGTAACGAGTCGAAGCAGGATAAATTTGCCGGTCTTTACGGCTTGCCGATTTTGGCGGCATGCTATAAATATCTGCCCCACGCCTTGAGTGAAAAAATCATCAAGCTTGGCTATCGCAACCCCTATATCTCCATGAGCAATATCGGTGTGTTAGATGCCAAAAAGTTGGCGTTCTGCGACGTTATGCCGAAGGACGGCTATATGTCCGGCGCAGTAAAATATAAACCCTTCGTTTTGCTTTCCGCCACCACCTTACAAGAGGTGCTAACCCTTTCTATGTGCACGAAAGGCAGTAAGCAGGACCGTCAACTTATCGAACATTTCTTTGACCTCTTCGAAGAAAGTCTGCAAAAGCTTGCGGCTTGATTTGCAAAAGTCTCTTAAATTTGGTATACTGTGAAAAAACTTAGATGTGCTTTCTAAAGAAGAAAGAAGCGGAGTTTATGCAGAAAACCACAAAACAGCGTTTATTTTACGGAGCAATTTTTGCCTTGCTCCTTGTGATAGAAGTCCTCATCGCCCTTTTTTCGCACAATACGTTTATCCGTGCTTATTTCGGAGACGTTTTGGTGATGCCGGCGATGTATTTCTTTTTGCGGATGCTCTTTCCGAATGTCTGTCGGCTTTTACCGCTGTATTTGTTCCTGTTCGCCGTTCTGGTAGAGGTGGGGCAGTATTTCGATTATGTTACTCTGCTCGGGCTTTCCCACATTCGCTTTTTCCGCATTCTTTTAGGCACATCCTTTTCCTGGGGCGATATTGCCTGCTATGCAGTGGGCGGCGTAGGCTGTGCCCTGTTTGAATGTTATAAATCCAAAATAGAAAAGAGACTGTTTTCATGAATCCCTATGCGATTGAAACCTATTACGGGCATTTTTTCGACCCGACCGAGCCAACGGCGGAGGATATAGACCTGCGCGATATTGCACATGCGCTGTCGCTTTTAACCCGTGCCAACGGGCACTTTAAAGAATTTTATTCCGTGGCGCGCCATTCGCTTAGCTGTGCCTATGAAGCCAAGGCGAGGGGAGACTCTCGGCGCATCCAGCTTTTTGCGCTTTTACATGACGGAGCAGAAAGCTATATCGGGGATTTAACCAGACCCTTGCGCCGTCATTTGCCGCAGTTTACACAATACGAACGTGTGCTGCAAGCTTTGATTTTCGAAAAATATGCCGATACGGCTTTAACCGAAGCGGAACAGGCAGAGGTTAAGGCGATTGACGATGCCATGCTCTATCATGAGTTTTTGACCTTCCGCGGCATGGCACTGTTTGAAACGGCCCCGCCGCTTGCTATTTCCCTGTCTTATGATTCCAAAACACCCGCCGAAACCGAAGCGGAATTTTTAGAGGTTTATGCTTCTTTAAAGGATGCTCTTTAAAAAGCATAACATAAAAAATGCTCTGCCCGAAAAAAGGACAGAGCGTTTTTTAATTTTTGCAAAAAGAAAAGACTGCTCTTTTGAGCAGTCTTTTTATCGTTTTTTATTTTGCGGCTTCCATGGTGATGGCTTTCATTTCGTCCATCTTCTTTTCCATGTCGTCTACAAGCTTAAACTGTGTATGGCAACGAACTAAGTTGTGCTCGGGATAGAGCGTCTTGAAGTAAGTGTCACCGCTTAAGTAGTCGGTTAAGAAACGCATACCGCATTCAAAGGTCATCAGCTTTGCGGAGAAGGGGAGATTCTCGATTTCCGCAGAGGTGAGGCTGTGTTTAGCAGAGCTTAAATAGCCCTCAACATAAGCTTTGTAAAGCGGAAGGCTTAAAGAAACCTTGGAAAGATCTTTTTCATCCTCGCTTGCGGTGTTTGCACCGAAACGAATACTGTCACCGAAGTCATACAATGCGGAACCCGGCATAATGGTGTCGAGGTCGATTACGCAAACGCCTTCGTTGGTTTTGTTGTCAAACAAAATGTTGTTGAGCTTTGTATCGTTGTGGGTTACACGAACCGGAATATCGCCGGAAGCGATTAAATCTAAAATTACATGGGTGTCGGCTTCTCTGTCTAAAACGAACTGAATTTCTTTTTGAACAGAAGCACGTCTGCCGACCTTGTCCTCTTCCACAGCCTTTTTGAAATCCAAGAATCTGGAATAGGTATTGTGGAAATTCGGAATGGTTTCGTAGAGCTTGTCTGCCGGATAATCGGCTAAAGACTGCTGGAAGGCACCGAAGGCCTTACCGGCATTATAGAAAACCTCTTCGTTTTCTATCTTGTTGCAGGTGTAAACATCACCGACATGGCGATAGCAACGCCATGCTGCACCGTCCTCATCCAAAACATAATATTTACCGTCAGCAGTGTTTTTGAAATGTAAGGTTTCACGGCTGGGGTCGCCGCCTCTTTCTTTAATACGCTCACGAAGGAAGCCGGTTACACCGGAAATATTGCTCATTAAACCTTCCACGTTCTGGAAAACGTTGGTGTTAATCTTCTGCACAACGTAATCCTTGTCACTGCCGTCTGCCTGCTCAAAATGCAGGACGCAGGTAAAGTTGATAAGGCCGTTATTTATAGTCTCTGAGGAAGTGAATTTTCCATTAAGCTGAAAACTATTTTGGATAAACGCAATTTTTTGCGCATTAAGTTCCAAAATTTCCCCCACCTTTCATATTTGATTTTAATTATTTAAGCATTATACACGATATTTTTTAATTCGTCAACTAAAACGCGATTTCTGCCTAAAAACTCACCCTTTTTTCGGAAAATAGCTTTACATATGCCCCGTTTTGGGCTAGAATAATAGTATCTATAAATATGCTCGAGAAAAAGAATTTCTCGACGAAAATGACGGAGGTAAAATAGAGTATGGAACCCGCTTATAAAAGAATTTTATTAAAGCTTTCCGGCGAAGTATTGGCCGGTGACCAAAAGAAAGGCATTGATTTTGATACAGTTCAGGAAATCTGCAAATGGGTAAATGAAACCGCAAAGCTCGGCGTACAAATCGGCTTGGTTGTCGGCGGCGGCAACTTCTGGAGAGGCCGTTCTTCCGGCGAAATGGACAGAACCCGTGCCGACCATATCGGTATGCTTGCAACCGCAATGAATGCTTTGGCACTTGCCGATGCACTCGAGCAGTACGGCTTAGAGGTTCGTGTACAGACCGCGATTGAAATGCGTCAGGTCGCAGAGCCCTATATCCGCAATAAGGCAATCCGCCACATGGAAAAGGGCAGAGTCGTTATCTTCGGCTGTGGCACAGGTAACCCCTTCTTCTCCACCGATACCGCAGCAGCGCTCAGAGCCGCTGAAATCGATGCTGACATCATCTTCAAGGCAACCAACGTAGACGGCGTTTACGATAAGGACCCCAACAAGTTCGACGATGCTGTGAAGTTCGACACCCTCAGCCATACCGAAGTTTTGAGCAAGGGTCTTGCGGTTATGGATGCTACTGCAGCTTCTCTTTGCCGCGATAACGAGATTCCGATTTTGGTCTTTGACCTTTCCGATCCCGAAAATATTTTAAGAGCGGCAAAGGGCGAAAACATCGGTACAATCGTAAAATAAGGTAGCCCCCGCAAAAGATTCCCGAAAGCACATGTTATATGTGTATACAGAATAAAATAAAAATAAGAAAGGGCGAAAGACTTTCGCCGATAAAGGAGAACACTATGCAGGAAATTTTTAACTTTGCAGAGCAGAAAATGGAAAAATCACTTCAGAGCCTTCACAATGAGTTTGTAACCATGCGTGCAGGCAGAGCTTCTGTTTCCCTTTTAGATAAGGTTCAGGTAGACTACTACGGTGTGCCCACACCCATACAGCAGATGGCAGCAGTTTCCGTTTCCGAAGGCAGAATTTTAGTGATTCAGCCGTGGGACGTTAGCACCATTGCAACGATTGAAAAGGCCATTCAGGCTTCCGACCTCGGCGTAAACCCGCAGGATGACGGTAAGGTAATCCGTCTTGTTTTCCCGCCTCTCACCGAGGAAAAGAGAAAACAGCTCGCAAAGGAAGTCAGCAAATACGGCGAAGAAACGAAGGTAGCTGTTCGTTCTACCCGTCGCGATGCCATCGACAAGCTTAAAAAGCTCAAGAAGGATAACGAAATCTCCGAGGATGAGATGCATGACGGCGAAGACAAGGTGCAGAAAATCACCGATAAGTTCATTAAGAAGATTGATGAAATGGTAGCCGAAAAAGAAAAGGACATCATGGAAATCTAAGGGCGTTTTGCCAACAAGGAGAAACGATGGATAAAAAAGATTTACCCGAGTTTTCCGTTTTACCGCGCCATGTCGGCATTATTATGGACGGCAACGGCAGATGGGCAAAAAAAAGAGGTTTACCGCGCTATAAGGGGCATATTGAGGGCGCGAAAACCTTTCGTAAAATCGGCGAATTTGCAGGCGACCTCGGCATAGAATGTTTGACATTCTATGCCTTCTCTACAGAGAACTGGAAGCGTCCGCCCGAAGAGGTCAAAGCCATTATGGATTTGTTCCGTGAATACTTAAAGGAACTCGATGACCGCAAAGCCGAAAACGAAGAAAAGGGGATTAAGGTCAATTTCATAGGCGACCGTACCGGTATTCCTAAGGATATTTTAGCCATGATGAAGCACAGCGAGCGCATCACGGCGAAAAAGGACCACGTGATTTTGAATATCGCCATTAACTACGGCGGCAGACAGGAAATTTTACACAGCGTAAAAGAACTCGCGAAGGATGTGGAAAAAGGCAAGCTCAAGGCAAAGGACATCACCATGGATATGATTGATGCACACCTTTACACTGCCGGAATGCCCGACCCCGATTTAATCATCCGTCCGAGCGGCGAATACCGTATTTCTAACTTCCTGCTGTGGCAGTCGGCGTATTCTGAATTTTGGTATTCTGATGTTCTTTGGCCCGACTTCACCGAAGAGAACTTCGTGGAAGCTTTGCGTGCTTATGAACACAGAAACCGCCGCTTCGGTGGGGTATAAAAGAAAATATGGAGGCATTTTAAATGCTTAAACGAATTGTAGTGGGCGTAATCGCCGCACTTTTGATGATTACGGTTTTGATTTTTCGCAACACACCCGTGCTTTCTATCGCACTTGCCTTCTTGGCAGTGGTTGCTGCGTATGAAATCGAAAAATGCGTGCAGGTGAAGAACAAAGCCATTAAGGCCGTAAGCCTTGTGTTTACCGCACTCGTGCCGTTTTATTATGAATATGCACCGGAACTTGCCGCAAGAGGCATTGTTCTTCCGATAACGGCAATTTTGAGCTTTTACGTTGTGCTTTTGTTCATCTTAATGCTCACCAATTACGATAATACAAAATTTGAAGATGTAGCAACGGTTATTTTGGCAACCACCTTTGTGCCGTGGGCATTTTCTATTTTAATTCGACTCAACGATATTGATGCAACGAACCCCGAGGCCTATGACGGGCATTACGCCATGTTCTATATTATTATAGGCCTTTTCTGTGCATGGCTCACCGATACCTTCGCCTACTTCAGCGGCAAATTCCTCGGCAAGCACAAGCTTTGCCCGAAAATCAGCCCGAAGAAAACCGTGGAGGGCGCCATCGGCGGCATGCTCGGCGCAGTGCTTTCCTGCGTGATTGCATTTTTTGTATTTGATAAGTGCTATTTCACCGTACATAGTGTAAGCCTTTGGGAAGTGATTGTACTTTCCGCTGTTCTTTCCATTGTCGGTATGTGCGGCGACCTTACCGCTTCCGTCATGAAGCGTAATTTCGGCGTAAAGGATTTCGGCAATCTGTTCCCGGGTCACGGCGGTGTTATGGATCGTTTTGACAGCGCATTATTTGTATTAACCGTGCTTTATGCCGCGGTTATGATAAAGGGGATTGTGATGGCATGACCAAGTCACTTGCAATTTTAGGTTCTACCGGTTCTATCGGTGTGCAGAGCCTCGACGTCGCTAGAAAATGCGGCTATCGGGTGGAAGCACTCACCGCGAACCGCGATGTAGACAAAATCGAAGCCCAAATCAGAGAATTTAAACCTGCTATGGCGGCGCTCGCCGATGAGACTGCCGCGGCAGAATTAAAACAGCGCGTAGCGGATACCGACACCAAGGTTTATGCCGGTAAGGCAGGTGTTTGTGCCTGTGCCGCTGAAAGCGAAGCCGACACGGTGCTCAACTCCATTGTCGGTATTGCTGGCTTAGAGCCGACCCTTGCCGCGCTCCATGCACACAAGAAGCTCGCTCTCGCCAATAAAGAAACCTTGGTAGCCGGCGGTCAGCTTGTCATGCAGACGGCAAAGAAAGAAAACGTGGCTATTTTGCCGGTAGATTCCGAGCATTCTGCGATTTTCCAAGCCCTTCAAGGCAAGCCCACGAACCGTGCGCTCAAGAAAATCATCTTGACCGCTTCCGGTGGCCCGTTCTTCGGCAGAAGCAAGAAAGAACTCGAAGCTGTCACCGTGCAGGATGCCTTAAAGCACCCGAACTGGGATATGGGCGCCAAAATCACCGTGGATTCTGCTACTATGATGAATAAGGGATTAGAGTTGATTGAAGCCGTATGGCTTTTCTCGGTTCGCCCCGAAGATATTGAAATCGTGGTACACCGCGAAAGCATTGTACATTCCGCTGTGGAATACGATGACAATTCTGTGATTGCGCAGCTCGGTCTTCCCGATATGCGTATTCCGATTCAATATGCCTTAACCTATCCCGAACGTTTTGAGTCTCCCGTTGGAGAATTAAAGCTTTCCGAAATCGGCAAGCTGACCTTCTTCGAGCCGGACTATGAGGCGTTTGAGTGCATAAATCTCTGTAAAGAGGCTATTACTAAAGGTGGGCTTTATCCTGCGGCGGTCAATTCCGCCAACGAAGAAGCTAACGCTCTCTTTAGACAAGGCAAAATCGGATTTTTGGATATTCCCAAGCGCGTGGCGCATGTGTTACATACAGCGCCGAACGTGCAAAATTATAGCTTAGAAGATATTTTGGAAATGGATCGCTTTGCCAGAAAGGCGGTTCTCTCCCTGTAAGAGGTGGTAGCAATTTTACTGAAAATGACCGCATCCGCTGTTTGGAGTAAAACATGGACGGTGCTCGTGGCGCTTTTGATTTTCGGCGTCATCATTATGATTCATGAATTCGGGCATTTCATTTGCGCGAAGCTGTTTAAAGTTAAGGTCAACGAATTTTCCCTCGGTATGGGTCCCTGCCTTTTCAAAAAGCAAAAGGGCGACACCCAATATTCCGTAAGACTCTTCCCCATCGGCGGCTATGTCTCCATGGAGGGCGAGGACGGCGAGAGCGACGACGAAGGCGCATTCCATAAAAAAGCCGTTTGGAAGAAAATGATTATCGTTGTAGCCGGTGCGTTTATGAACATCGTTCTGGGCATCGTGCTCTTAATGGTAACGCTTTCCTGCTTTACAGACTTAATCGGTACCAATACCATTAAGGAATTCTATCCGAATGCCGTTAGTCAGCAAACCGGATTGCAAGAAGGCGACCGTTTCGTTAAAATCGACGGTCACAGAGTTTGGTCCGAGCAGGATTTAAACTTCCTTTTAACCAGAAGCACCGACGGCGTATTTGACTTTGTCGTAGAACGCGACGGCGAAAAGGTTGCTTTGAATGATGTAAAATTTGAAACCGAAGAGGTGCAGGGCTTGACCCTCATCCACTACGATTTCGTCATCATCGGCGAACCGCCTACGTTCTGGAATGTCTTAAAGAACAGCTTTACTCAAACACTTTCTATCGGACGCATGGTTTGGCTAAGCCTGTTTGACCTTGTGACCGGCCGCTACGGCATGTCTCAGCTGGCAGGTCCTGTAGGAACAGTCAATATCATCGCCGACATTACCGCAGAGGCGGCAACCAGTAAAAATCTCGAAACCTTACTTTCGATTATTATCTTCATCACAATCAATGTCGGCATTGCAAACCTTCTGCCGATTCCTGCACTCGACGGCGGCAGACTCTTCTTCTTAATTATCGAAGCAATTCGCAGAAAGCCCATCAATCCGAAATACGAGGGCTATGTCCATGCCGCAGGCTTTGTGCTGTTGATGATTTTGATGCTGGTCGTTAGCTTTAACGATATTTTACGCATTGCGCGCGGCGGTTAACGGCGCCAAAGACTACATTTGGAAAGGACGCAAAAGGAAATGATTGAACGCAGAAAATCCAGAAAAATTAAACTCGGTAATACCTATATCGGCGGCGATTCCAAAATTACCGTGCAGTCTATGCTGAGTGTTCCGGCTGAAAATGTAGAGGGCAATGTCGCACAGGCGAAGGCTTTGGAGGCCGCCGGCTGTGAAATTATCCGTCTGACCGTACCGAATGTTGAGGCGGTCAAAACCCTTGCCGCAGTCAAAGAGGCCGTTTCTGTGCCGATTGTTGCGGATATTCATTTTGATTATAAATGTGCCCTCGAAAGCGTTGCGGCGGGTGTGGATAAAATCCGCATCAATCCCGGCAACATCGGCTCCGAGGACAGAATCAAAGCGGTTGCAGATGCTTGCCGCTTACATAACGTGCCGATTCGTATCGGTGTAAATTCCGGCTCTTTGGAAAAAGACCTGCTCGCAAAATACGGCTCTCCCACACCGGAAGCCCTTTGCGAAAGTGCCCTGCACCATGCGTCACTCTTAGAGAAATTCGATTTTAATGATATTGTGATTTCCATTAAATCCTCGAACGTGCAGAGAATGGTTGCGGCTTATAGAAAAATTGCCACCATGTGCGATTATCCCTTGCACCTCGGTGTTACTGAAGCGGGTACGGAGCATATGGCGATGGTGAAATCCGCGGCAGGTATTGGTTCCCTGCTCTTAGACGGCATCGGCGATACCATCCGTGTTTCCATGACAGCCGACCCGGTAAAAGAGGTCTACGCTGGCTATGATATTTTAAAGGCAACCGGCATTAAAACGGATTGCCCGCAAATCGTTTCTTGCCCGACCTGCGGCAGAACGAAAATTAACCTCATCGGTCTTGCCAACGAGGTTGAAAAGAGACTGCAAAACTGCCAAAAGCAAATTACGGTTGCCGTTATGGGCTGTATTGTAAATGGCCCTGGCGAAGCCAGAGAAGCTGACATCGGCTGTGCCGGTGGTGACGGCTGCGGTCTGATTTTCCGTCACGGTGAAGTTCTTAAAAAAGTGCCGGAAAACGAAATTGTAGATGCCTTAATGGAAGAAATTGAAAAACTGTAATTTTACATAAAGCGAGAATAGAATGAGCAAGTTTTTAGAAGTTTTCAGTATGTGTAGGGAAGCTCTAAACGATTTTGAGCCTGTGCTGTTAAATGCCGAAGTTCTCTCTATGTCGGTAGACAAGGAACAAAAGGATCTGACAGCACAGGTCTCTTTTGACCGTTTGGTGGGTGAGCGTTCCTTAAAACAAATCGAGCAAAAAATCACTGCGTACCTTATGGGTACAGCGGGTTTTCATATTGCGCCCAAATTTTCCGGCAATCTCCTTTCCGAGAAATATGCGCCCGAGCTGGAAAAGCTTTTAAAGCAAAAGATTGCTGTAACCAATGGCTTTTTAGAGGGTGCTGCATGGGAGTTTACCGAGGATAGTGTTACGGTAACTTTGACCCACGGTGGCAGAGATATTCTTCTTTCCACACCGTTCCTTACAACACTGCAAAATATTATCGAAGAACGCTTCGGTTTGCGCCTTCGTGCAGAGCTTTTGGAACAGCAATTCGATGTTGAAAAAGCGCTCCAAACTGCACAGGAAACGCAGGACAAGTTCGATAAAGAACATAAAGCCGAGCAAGAATTAAAACAGAAATATCCCGAGGGTGCAAAAATTGTGAAGAAGCCGAAAAAGGCAGAAGACAGCGGCGACAGTGCACCCCGTGAACATATTATCAAAGAGGGCGTCGGTTATTATTTAGAAAGTGTGAAGCCGGTCTATGGCAGTAACATTAAAAAAACACCGATAGCGATTGCGGACATCCAACTGCCCGAGGATGAATACACCGAAGTGCCCGTAGTTGTTTGGGGACGTGTCTTTAATTTTGAAGAACGTACCAGTAAAAAGGGTAAGCACAAGATTATTACCTTCTTTTTAACCGATAATACCGACTCTTTCCTGATTTCCATGATTGTAAAAATCGAATACAGCGATGAAATTTTGGAAAAGGTGAAGAACGGCGCGCACATTTTGCTTTCGGGCGATGTAAAGTACGATAGCTTTAAACGAGACTACATCATTGACCCCAAAGCGATTAGCACAGTAGAGAAAATTAAGAAGGAAGACAACGCGCCCGAGAAGCGTGTGGAGCTTCATTTACATACCAATATGTCTCAGATGGACGGTATGACACCGCCGAAAGAACTCGTACAGCGTGCGATTGAGTGGGGACATAAAGCGATTGCAATTACCGACCACGGCTGCGTACAGGGCTTCCCCGAAGCGATGAATACAGCCAAGGGCAAAATCAAGATTATTTATGGCGTTGAGGCGTATTTTGTTGACGATGTCGGCAATCCCGGCAAGACCTATAAGGAACTGCCGTCCTATCACCAAATCATCTTGGTTAAGAACCATACAGGTCTTAAAAATCTCTATAAATTGGTTTCTTATTCTAACGTTAAGCACTTTTATAAGCGACCGCGTATCCTGCGTTCAGAGCTGGAGGAACTGCGCGAGGGCTTGATTGTCGGCTCTGCGTGTGAAGCAGGTCAGCTTTACAGAGCTATCTTGGAAGAAAAGCCGGAAGAAGAGATTTTAGAGATTGCAAATTTCTATGATTACCTCGAAATTCAGCCGAACGGCAACAACCGTTTCATGATTGAAGCGCACAGCGACCCCAATTCCAAGCATCCGGAACGCAATAAGATTTACGATAAGATTACTTCGGAAGCAGATATTGAAAATATTAATCGCAAGATTATTGCGATTGCCGACAGACTCGGTAAACCCGTTGTCGCGACCTGCGACGTGCATTTCATCGACCCCGAGGATGCAAGATACCGTGCCATTTTGATGGCATCACAGGGCTTCTCCGATGCCGACAAGCAAGCACCTCTCTATTTTAGAACAACCGAGGAAATGCTGGCGGAATTCTCTTATCTCGGGGAAGAGACAGCAAGAGAAATCGTCATTGAAAATCCCAACAAGATTGCGGATAAAATTGAAGTTATGCGTGCTTTCCCGGATGGCGTTTTCCAGCCCTCTATCGAAGGCAGTGAAGAGGAGCTTACCCGTATTTGCTGGGATAAGGCAAAAGAATGGTATGAATACGAGGGCAAGATTCCGGATATCGTTTCCGAGCGCCTGGAAAAAGAGTTAAAATCCATTATCGAGCACGGTTTCGCAGTTTTGTATGTTATTGCACAAAAGCTGGTTTGGGACTCGGAAGCGCACGGCTATTTGGTTGGCTCCCGTGGTTCTGTTGGTTCCTCTTTCGTTGCAACAATGGCGGGTATTTCTGAGGTTAACCCCTTAGCCCCGCACTACAGATGTCCGAAATGCAAATATTCCGAGTTCTTTACAAAGGGCGAATACGGCTCGGGCTTCGATATGCCGAAAAAGAACTGTCCGCATTGCGGTACAGATATGATTCGTGACGGTCACGAAATTCCGTTCGAAACGTTCCTTGGTTTCCACGGTGACAAGCAGCCCGATATCGACCTTAACTTCTCCGGTGAATATCAGAGCAAAGCGCACCACTATACAGAAGAGCTTTTCGGCTCGTCACACGTTTTTAAAGCAGGTACAACCGGTTCGGTTGCGGAGAAAACCGCTTACGGCTATGTACGCAAATACTTAGAAGAACGCGGTCAAACAAAATCCAAGGCGGAAATTCAGCGACTCACCGAAGGCTGTACCGGCGTAAAGCGTACCACCGGTCAGCACCCCGGCGGCATGGTTGTTGTACCGAACGAATATGAAGTATACGACTTCTGTCCGATTCAGTATCCGGCGGATGATGTATCGAGCACCATGGAAACCACCCACTTTGACTTCCACTCTTTGCACGATACCATTTTGAAGCTCGATATTCTCGGTCACGATAATCCGACCCTTTATAAGCACTTAGAGGATTTAACGGGCATCCCGGTTATGGATGTCGATGTTTGCGACCCCGAAATCATTCGTCTTTGCACCACGCCTGAACCGCTCGGCGTTACGGCGGAGGATATTGACTGGCCGACCGGCACACTTTCTATTCCTGAAATGGGTACGTCCTTCGTATGTAAGATGCTTCTCGAAGCACAGCCGAAAACCTTTGCCGACCTTTTACAGATTTCCGGACTTTCCCACGGTACGGACGTTTGGACGGGCAACGCGCAGGAGCTGATTAAAAACGGCACCTGTACCATTTCCGAGGTTATCGGTACACGTGACAGCATTATGATTTACTTAATGCACAAGGGTGTTAACTCGAGCATGGCATTCAATATCATGGAAAAAACGCGTAAAGGTATTGTTGCAAAAATCGGTTTCCCCGAGGGCGCAGAAGAAGAAATGCGTAAATGCGGCGTGCCCGAGTGGTATATGGATTCCTGCCGTAAGATTAAATACATGTTCCCGAAAGCGCATGCGGCGGCTTACGTTATTGCGGCGCTTCGTCTGGGCTGGTATAAAATTCATAGACCGGTAGAGTACTATGCGGCATATCTTACAGTGCGCGGCGGTGATATGGATGCAGCGGCGGCATTGCAGGGCAAAGAAGCCGTTCACAATCTTTTAGGAAACATTAAAAAGAAAATGGCGGACAAGACCGCCACGCAAAAGGAAAAAGACCAGTACACCATTATGCAGATTGTGTATGAAATGCAGGCGAGAGGCGTGGAGTTCTTAGGTGTGGATATTTACAAATCCATGGGTACGGATTACACGATAGAAGACGGTAAAATCCGTTTGCCGTTCAGTGCACTTTCCGGCATCGGTGAAAACGCGGCAAAGCAAATGGAAGCCGCCCGTAATGACGGCGAAGGCAAGTTCATGTCGATTGATGATTTCGGCAGACGCGCCAAGGCGGGTTCCAGCACTTTGGACCTCTTAAAAGAAGTCGGTGCATTCGGTGATTTGCCGAAGTCTGAACAAATTTCTTTCTTCTAATCTTGTGTCGCCGCAGGGCAACGGCTAATGCCCGAGGGCGCGGCGGCGCGCCTACCAACGCACGGGAGTCGGGAAGCCCCGACGGGCAATCACGGGAAAGTTAGTGCAAATTCTTTACTAATAGTTCGCACAGGCGACGCCGGTCGCCGACGAATCACGGGAGAGTCAGTACAGACTCTATACTAATAGTTCGCACAAGGGACTTTGTGTGGAGTTGTATCTGTGTAAAAGGCAATATCCCGTAGGGGCGGATATTATCCGCCCGCAAGCAAGTTTGCTCTATCTTTTGCATGACATCGTGCAAAGTTTTGTCCGCTTTTTCAAAAGCGGTGGGTTTTTAGGGCAACGCCCTAAAGCGCTTTCCGCAGAAAGCGAAATCTCATTCTGAGAAACGTATTTTTAAAGGTGAATTTAGGGCGTAAGCCCTAAAGAGGATGCTTTTTACACGAAAAAAAGCATCCTGTTGCCGTAAGGCATCAAGGAATATAGAAGATACCGTAGACACGGAAAAGTCCGCACAGACTTTGCTTTCATTTTCTATTGTAACAGAAAAAAGGAGAACCAAAACGGTTCTCCTTTTTGTTTTATAAACTATGTGCGGGTGTTTTTTATCTTTCTTCCTAAACACAAAATCACCGCAGAAGCCGAAATTTCTGCGGTGATTTGCTTTAAAAAAGGGGAAGAAATGAAAAGGCGAATTGAGTTAGCGGATCAGCTCTTCAATTTGAGCTTTGCTTCTGCCGCCAACATTTTGGCTGATGGCCTGACCGTCTTTGAATACAACGAGGGTCGGGATGCTCATGATGCCGAATTGCTGTGCAAGCTCTGGCTCTTCATCCACGTCTACCTTAACTACCTTAACGTCGGGATTGTCGTTTGCAACCTGCTCTAAAATGGGAGCAAGCATTTTGCAAGGACCGCACCAGGTAGCGAAAAAGTCGATTAAGACAGTACCTTTCTGGTCTAAAACTTCAGCTTTAAAAGAATCATTTGTAATGTGTAAAACGGACATTTTGTTGCCTCCTGTTGCCGGATTACGGCGTTATTATTTTTAGTTAGTATGTTCCGGAATCTTTTATAACATACGGGCTTTGCGCTTTTTTGTTTACGCTTCCCGTTTGGATTGTCTAAAGTATAACCGAATAAATGACATATGTCAATAATAAATTTGTGAACATTCTGTAAATTAGAGTTAAAAGGTAGGAATTAAAGAAAAAGCGGTAAAATTGGGCAGAGGAGGGCAAAAAGAAAAGGCATCGCACGAAAGCGTGCAATGCCTGAACTTTTCTGTTTTTAATCGTCTTCCCATTTCTTGGCGTGTACTTCGTCCCAGATTTCGGGATTGCCGACGCCTGCCTCCTCGGCACGGAAAACAGGATTCTTACCTGCCTTCTTTTGACGCATATAGTCTTTCAAAGCGGCAATCGCTTTGTTGCCGAGCAGAAGAATCGCCACAAGGTTAACCATGGCCATAAGACCCATGAGAATATCGGAGACCGTCCAAATGGTGGTGAAATCCAAAAGTGCACCGACAAAAACTGCCGCAACGCAGGTTAAGCGGAACACGAACAGCGCTTTTCTGGATTTGGTAATGAATTTGAAGTTCGCTTCGGTGTAGAAATAGTTGCCTACAAGCGAGCTGAACGCAAAGAGGAAAATGGAAATCGTAATGAAGAGCGGACCAAACTTGCCGACCTGATTGTAAATAGCCGCCTGTACGAAATCCATGCCCTTTAAGTTTTCACTGATCGGAACGCCAGAAAGAAGCAACATAAAGGCGGTGGTGGAGCAGATTAAAAGGGTGTCAATAAAGACGGAAAGCATCTGCACAAGACCTTGCTTTACGGGGTGAGAAACATCTGCGCTGGCGGAAGCATTCGGTGCAGAACCCATGCCCGCTTCGTTGGAGTAAAGACCGCGCTTAATGCCCTGCATCACGCAGGAACCGGCGAAGCCGCCGAAGATAGCTTTAAAATTGAACGCCTGTTTGAAAATCAAACTAAACATATGTGGTACTTCGTTTACATTTTTAAAGATGATATAGAGGCCGAGTGCCATATAGCCGACCGCCATAATCGGAACAACCGCAGAAACAAGATTACCAATACGCTTAGTGCCGCCGAAAATGGTAATGGCGGTTAAAATTGCCAAAATGCCGCCGACAACATAACGCCAATAAGAGGTGCTGTAGTCGGGAATGTAATACTGCAAGGAAGAACCGGCGTTAAAGGATTGCAAAGCATTGAAGCCGTAAGCAAAGCAGAGAATCAAAAGAATCGAAAACAAAACGCCCATTTTGCGGTTGCCGAGTGCTTTCTCAATGTAATAAGCCGGACCGCCGACGTATTCGCCGCGGATTTTGGTTTTGTACATTTGTGCAAGTGTGCTTTCAATGAAAGCAGAAGCCGCACCGATGAGTGCCAAAAGCCACATCCAGAAAATCGCACCGTAGCCGCCGATTGCAGTGGAAGCGGCAACTGCGGTTGCAACGCCCGCGATATTGCCTGTGCCAACACGGCTTGCGGTGGAAATCATCAGCGCCTGGAACGAAGAAATATCTTTGCCGTCCTTTTTCTTTTCACCGAGCACGCGCAGGGCTTCGGGTACCATGCGGAATTGCACAAACTTTGTGCGGAAGGTGAAATAAAGACCTGCACCGATTAAAAGAATGATTAAAATGTAGGTGTACATAAAGTCAGATATGTTGCCGAGTATGAGGTTGAGTGTATCCATAAAACGCTCCCTTTTCAAAATTTTGTCTGCTGAACGGTAAGCTCTACAGTTGCCTTTTTTTGCAGACACAAAGACCCCAATATTATACCATAAATAGTCCACCTTGTCGACAAAAAATTAACGGGAACCTAAGCACATTTTAGTGCAGTTTCGAAAGCAATCAAAGAAACGATTTAATAAACAACTGTCTATGTAAAAACGGATTCGTTGCTTCGAATTTGACCATGTTTGGCGCACTAATACCTTTGTTTTTTTCTTTTTCGTTTTTGAATGCTTCCTGTGCTGCTTTTAAGGTGACTCAAATGGTGCGATTCTCTAAGGAATGTATCGGAGACTTTTTGGATTCCAAAAACGATACAGCGAACAAAGCCTCTAATGCCGTAATTGTCGGAAGTATGCTTGTTTTCTAAAGACTTTAAAGAGGTTTTGTCTTGAGGGATGTATGCTGTCAGAGTATAGATTTTTGTAAAAAAATATTTTATACTTTAAAAAAATATATTGAAAAAGGGGTAGAAAAAAATGAAATATTGTCCACAGTGCGAAAAAGAATACGAAGCAGGAAGTTTTTGCCCGGTTTGCGGTAGCGGACTTGTGGAAAAAAGCAAAGCGCCACAAAATGGGGGAGTATGTCCGTTCTGTAATGCACCTTTAATGCCCAATGCAGGCTTTTGCCCGTCTTGCGGTAACCAGGTTTCACAGGCTTATGCTTATGTACCGCCGACACCTGTTGCACAGCCCAAACCGATGAATCCGATAGTGAAAAAGGCTTTAGATGCCTTAAAGAATGTGTTTGTTAATCCGAAAGAAGTTTTTGAGAAAGCGTTGCAGGAAAGAAGCATGGTATTCGGTTTAATTCCGAGTGCAATTTTGCTTGTAGCTTCCATAATCTTTTGGCTCTGCATAGTCGCCAGCTTACATATTTCTTATGGCGCTTCAAAGTTATACGGCATCGGTATTTTGTGTGCTATCCTGTTTACACTTGCTTTTGTATTTTTCCCGTCCGTTACAGGCTTGGTTGCATCTAAAATCAGCGGTAGAGCAAATACCTTCGGAGGTGTTTTCAACGCTTCTGCTTGGAATACCGTTTTGGTAGCAGCTTTTATTTTATTGAGCGGCTTCTTATCTTTGTTTTCTGTTAAGTTAATGACCTTTACTTTGTTTATTGGTTTGGGCTTAAAGCTTTTCTTGTCTGTTTCTTTGATTGATTACATTGCGGGCAATAGCTTAAATTCCGCAAAGCAATTATGGGGTACCTTCGGTGTGGCTTTTGCCATGAAGTTTGTATTTTGCTTACTGCTTGGATTGCTTTGCCAAAGCCAGGCTGAATATGTTTTGAATCGTATACTGGGTTCTATTTTTGAATTTATGTGGTAATAGGGAGTGGAAAGTATGTTTTGCATAAATTGCGGCCATGAAATTCGCCCGGACGTAGCTTTTTGTCCTTATTGCGGAGCGGGGCAGGCAGAAACTGCACCGGCCACTTTGCCTAATGACAATGCAGCAAGAATGTCCCGTTCGCCTAAAAAAGCAAATAAGAAGAAAACGGCTGTGCTTTTAAGCATTACAGCGGTTACTTTGGTGGCAGCATTGCTTATCGGCTATTTTACACAGTGGTTCGGCTTAGCTAAAACACCCTATACAGTAATTACCAAGGCTTTACTTAAAACGCTGGAGTCCAAGTCTGTAAGCGTCAGCTTCAATTATAGTGAGGATGAGGATTACTCTGTAAAAGGAGAAGGTGATTGTTCCTTCGATTTAGAACAGGAGCAGTTGAAATTTGATATGGACTTTCAGGTGGAAGATATAGAAAGCTACCGTTTTAGTACGGTAAGTGACGGCCGAAAAACAGCTGTTCTTTATGACTTTTCTGACGGACATCGTTATGGAAAAAGAATTTCGATTGAGCCTTATCTTAAATTGGTTCACGGAATATACAACACCGTAAAAACAGGAGATATCCAGGATTTCGATTGGAAGACCGCTCTGGACGAGTTGGAGCCAGGATTATATGAAGATTTTCACAATGCTATTGATATTGAGGCGTTAAACAAGGCTATTACGGATTTAAGCAAAAAAATGAAGCAGACCAAATGGCTGAAGGAGAATTTCGATTATTCCTGTATTCCCGAGGGCAATGAATCTACGGATCAGGTTGTAGATTCTCATATTTTTTGCCCTGTGAACAAACATACGCTTCAAGATATAATTTCCGATTACAGGGATGTTTTTCTGGATGAAGACCTCTATAACGACTTGATTCAGTCTGAGGAATTAGAAAATATTGACACCTTTTCAATCAGCATTTGTGACGGCGTAATTGTTTCTGTGGAGCTTTCCTATTTAGAGGAGAAAAACTATAGCACGGATTCTCGTTGGATGCAGGTTTGCCTGTATAATCACGGGAAATCCACGTTGGATACAGTGAAGATTGAAAAAATACTCAGTTTATTAGAAAAGAATTCTTAAAGCAAAAAGGAGGAAACGACTTTATGTTTTGTACGAAATGCGGAGCGCAGCTGCAGGAAAATCAAAAGTTCTGCCACGTTTGCGGGCAGGTGATTTCAGATACAAATTTCTATGAAAATGCATCTATGTACAGTCAATCCCAGGAGGTATATACCGAAAACGAGAACTACAATCATCCTATAGAGGAAAATTATGGCGGAGCGCCCCAGATTCCAGTGCCAAAGCCTATCTATCAGCCCCCTGTTGCGAAGAAGCCTCTGACGAAGCGGAAAATCGCAATTATAATTATTGTGAGTGTCTTAGCTGTAGCACTTTTAGCAGGTGCTATTACCCTTGTAGCAACTACAGAACGTCGCAGAATGAACAGGGCTTTGAAAACGCAATCTTGGGTGGAGGTTACGTCAGCTTACAGTATAGCTGCGTCAAGGGGCAAAGAGGAGCAGGCCTGTAAGGCTATCATTGCTTACGTGAACAAAGCCACAGATAAGATCAATTCGGATTTCACAGTAGATATTGACACAATAAAATCTGAATCGGATGTAGACACTGCCATGACGAACTTCCTAAAGAAAAATTGGGGAGACCTGTTTACATATAATGACTACAGTATAACTTATTTATACTGTACCATTTTAAATGAGGATGCACAAACAGTCTTTGAAGCTTTGGAGAAAATGATTTCTTCTAAAGAAAATTTCTACAAAGCAGAATTCTGCATGAAACATGCAGAAGAGCGAGGGGATTACAGAGATGCCATGCAGCTGTATATGCAGGTTTCTCCGGATGACGAAGTCTATTCTAAGGCTGTGGAAAATGTAAAAACCGCATCGAAAGCGTATATCGATGCCCTTATGAAAATTGTAGATGAATATATGGCAAAGGAAGATTTCTCAGCGGCCATTAAGCTTTTAGAAAGAGAACTGCACACGGATTCCGGAAATGAACTGTCTGCGGAAATCAAAGAAGCCATAAACAGCGCCAAGCAAGCCAGTGCTGATAAATATGTACAGCGTGCAGCTGAGGCCTTTAAACAGGGCAACATCGATGAGGCTGTCGGTTGTATGGAAGCCGTGCTTTCCCTCTTCCCCGAAAACGGTGCGTATAAAGCAAAGTTAGAGGAATACAAGATGTATAAGCCTTTCCCGCTTTATGTAAAGAAAAATATGATCAAATATGAAGCGGATGAAAAATTCTATTGCTTCCCGAAATGGGACGTAACACAAACGGCCAATAATAATGAAGAGATGCCCCATTCCATTGCATGGTTCAATAACGGAACGGATATAACCGCCAGAGGTATGTTAACCTATCATATTAATGGCAACTATGATACCTTGCGCGGCACATTGTACTTAGAGGATCATAGCAGAGATACAGAGGAGAATGCTTACATAGAAATTTATGGAGACGGCAAACTGTTATACACCTCTTCAAAAATGGCATCCGGTATCGAACCTATCGAAATTACCTGCTCGGTTAAGAATGTACAGACCTTAATGGTAGTTTTACATGCCGGAAAATCAGAAAACAGTTGGAGTACTGGTTATTTCGGTCTGAGTAATTTACAGATTCAAAAAGATGTTCCGCAAGAGTAATTTCTTTTGTAGGAAGCCGTTTTTCTAAAATGACAAAAGCACCGCCCGAGCGTTTCGGACGGTGCTTTTTTTATTTTTTTGATTCCGATTTTGACTTTAAAGAGAATTCTCTCTTTAAAGCCGCCGGACTTCTTGAAAAACGCATGTTCAGAAAACACAGTGAATCTGATTTCCGTTTGCGCTTTTGAGAACATCCAGTCTAGTGGGAATGGTTTCTGAGAGCTTGTCTACGTGCGAAATGATGCCAACAAGGCCGTGGCTTCTTTGAATACCTTGCAAAACCTCCAAGGCATCGTCTATTGAGCCGTCATCCAAAGAACCGAAGCCTTCATCAATAAACATGGCTTCTAGCTTTGTGCCGCCGCTCTGCGCCTGCACTACCGTGGAAAGACCAATCGCAAGGCATAAGGCCACTAAGAATTTTTCGCCGCCGGAGAGCGTTGTAACACTGCGTTCCTCCCCGGTGGTCGTATCCAGCACATTCAGCTCCAGTCCGGCTTTTCGAGCCGAGCCTGCGGATTCGTTGCTTCGGGTTAATTGGTATTTTCCGCCGTGTACATTCCTAAGAAGCTGGTTGGCGGCAACCGTGATAGAAGACAGCATAATGCTGAGCACATATCTTTGCAGACTCATGCCTGAGCTTGGATTCAGACGCCTTACAAAATCCGTATTGCTATCGGCTGCTTGTTTGTCGGCTATATAAGCCTCGAAGCGCCCCGAAAGATGCTTATATTCCTTTTCTTCTCTTGAAAGCTCGTGGCTTTCTGTGGCAAAGGCTCTGCTCTTTTTTTCTGATACTTCCTGTGTAGCTGCTTTAGCAGCTTCGGCTTTGACCATGTCGGGTGCGGTAAGACCTTTGGTCTTTTCTTTTTCTTTTTCAAGAGCCTCCTGCGCCGCTTGGAAAGCGGCTTCAAAGGCCGCAATTTCTTCTTGCAAGGCATGCAGAGCCTCTTTTTCTAAAACAGCTGCTGTGAAATCTATTTCGTCTGCAAAGCCTTTTTCAACTAAGGCCTGCTTCCATTTTTCAGCTTCGGCAATCCCGTTTTCTTTGGTCTGCGCTAAGGCCTTTTCTGCATCTGTCAGACTTTGGTTTGCGGCAGCAAGCTTTTCGGTAGCCGATTTCAGCTCACCGGCAATTTTTTCTTCCGTTTGTTCAAAGACTTGCACTTCGGCACTTACAGTACGAATGGCCTTTTCCAATGCTTCGGCATTTGGAATACCCTCTATGGTCTTTTGCAAAGCAGCGGTATACTCGGCTTTGGTTGCCGCAAATTTTTCTTTGCAAGAGTTCCAAACGTCTTGCGCTTCCTGATTTACCTTTTCGGTGCGGTCCCGCTCTGCTTTGGCCTGCTGTAAAGCGGTACTGGTTTGTTTTATCGCTTCGTTTGCCGCATCCACATCTTCTGCAGAAACGGTAAAATTCTGCTCGACTTTGGCAAGATACGGATGAGAGGTGCTGCCGCATACGGGGCAGGGAACACCTTCTTGTAGGTCTTTGGCCAAAATTCCAGCGATATTGGCATTATATAAATGGCTGATTTCCTGATACTGCGCCACGGCCTTGTCGTTGGCCTTTCGAGCGGTATCCCAACGCTCGGCCGCCGACTTGTAGGCCGCTTGTGCGGATTCTGCCGCTCGTTTGCTTTCGGCTTCGGCACGGTAGGCCTTTTCGGCCGCTGCTTTTTTCTCTACAATCTCTTCATAAACTGTTCTGGCATCGCAAAGTCTTGTGTGCTTTTGCTTGTTTTCTTCGTAGGTCACTTTTGCCGCTTCGTGAGCTTTGGCTTTTTGCTCCGTTTCGCGGAAAGCGTTTTGCATAGTGTTAGAGGTTTGCTTTGCTGTTTCCGCTTTTTGTTTGGCCTCTGTAAAGGCAAGCTTTGCTGCTTTATAAGATGTAAAAACCTCACGAATGGCATCTGCGGCAGCGGCACGCTTCAGCTTCTCTCGTTTTGCTTCCTGCACGGTTCTTTGCGCCGCTAAGGCGTTTAGATTGGCTTCGCAATCTTTTAATGCGGAAAATATTTCGTTATTCTTTATGGCGTGCGCATAGGCTTTTTCGGCTTCTGCCTTTTGCTTTTCTGCCTGCGACGCTTCTTCACGCAGAGTTTCTACGGCTTTTTTGCGTGCTTCTGTTTTTTCTTTCAACGCCTCCAGCGAAGTGCAGTCAAATACATGTAAGCGGCTTTCCATATCTTTATACTCTGTGTCTAAGCGTTTATTTTCAGCATCGGTTTGTGCTTTCAGCGTTAAGACAATCGAATTCCATCGGTCAGCATGAAACAGATTGGTCAGAATTTTTTCCTTTTCTTCGGAATTGGAAACCAAAAGCTTTTCAAATTTCCCCTGCGGCAGAATTACAACTTGACAAAACTGGTCATAGGTAAGGCCTATGATTTCCTCGGCTTTTTGGTTGACCGCTGTCTTTTTCGGATTCGCAAAAATCGGCTCAAAAACACCGTCTCTTAGGATTTCGCAACCGTCATGCTCGTTCATATTTTTTCGACCAAAAGCCAGCTCACGGTGGAATTTATAGGTGTTGCCGTTGCTTTCGAAAATATATTCCACAAAGGTTTTATCGGTTTCTTTGGCGGATTTGCAGCGCATCACTTCAATATCGCCACGCAGACCGCCGCTGGATTTTCCGTATAACGCATAGCAAATGGCGTCGAGAATCGTGGTTTTGCCTGAACCGGTTTCACCGCTGATGAGGAAAATACCTTTGCTTTGAAGTTCATCAAAATGAATCTCTTGCTGTTCCATATATGGTCCGAAGCATTGAAATTTTAAGAAAATCGGCTTCATGCGTTTTCGCCTCCCTCTGCTGTTTTACGAACGGCCTCTTGGAAAAGTTCCATTTGACTGTCGCTCGGTGTATAGTTATATTCTTCTTCTAAAAAACGCTTCAGAATGGTGATTTCATCCATTTTCTCCAGTTGGTCAATGGAAATGGAAGAGACTGCCCCCGTGGAGTCAAAGCTTTTGCCATAAAGCTCTAAAAGATAGGGGAATTTATCCCGAAGCTCAGTTAACAGCGCCAGCCCTGCAATGCGGTCTGTCACGGTGATTTTTAAATAATCGTTTTCGCAATCGTTGATTTGGCAGATTTCTTCATAAGTGCCGCTTAGACTTCTCCGGTCGTGACGCATTTTTAACGGTAAGACTTTTTGCTCTTTGGTTTCTGTGTCAAAAATTACGACTTGCTTTGTTTGCGATTCTTCTGTGCCGAAGGAATATTTCAGTGGTGAACCGGAATAGCGAATGGTGTCCGAAATGACCTGCGGTTTGTGAATATGCCCGAGAGCCACATAATCAAAGCCGTCAAAGACCTCTTTTGAGACGGCGGTTGCAAAGCCAACCTGCGCTGCACGGTCTGAGTCACAAAGCTCAGCACGAACAATATAAGCGTGCGAAACGACAACGTTAACCTTGGATTTATCCATGTTTTCCCGTATGTGATTGCAGACAATCTGCGTTGCATCTTCTTGTGAATGAATGTGTTCCTTTTCTTCGGGGAATAAAGCCGTTACTTCATCTCTATTGAAAAAAGGAACCGGATAAATATCGGCATTGCCAAGCGAAATCGGCCGAATTTCTCGTTGCAGTTTGCCCGAAACGTAAAGTCCCGCTTCTTCGAGTAAAGCGTTGCATGCAGCAAGTCTTGCACCGCTGTCGTGGTTACCTGCAATCACAATCATTTTTTTGTGCATCTCTTTGCAAATCTTTGTGACCGCTTCATTATACAGTCGAATGGCTTCGGCGTTTGCAACACCGGTATCGTATACATCACCGGCACAAAGCACCGCATCCACATTTTCGCTTTCTAGGATTGCATAAAGCTGCTCGAAAAAATATCGCTGGTCATCTGCCATTGTTCCGAGCGGCAAAGACATGCCTAAATGCCAGTCCGAAGTGTGTAATAGTTTCATAAAAAATGCCCCCTCACGGCCGTGTTTGCTGTACTGCAGGTGGTACGCTCTCCTTATGAAAAGCGGAATCGCCCTTGCAGATGTAACTCTTTAAAACTATAGAAAAGTATAGCATGATTTTTCGCCATTTTCAATTTGTCGAACGTGTAAAGTACGAAAGAGCGGACAGGAAAAAAGCTCAAAGTAAGTTTGGCTCAAAGGGGAGACTTTATCTGAAAACTAATCCGAAAATATAGCTTTTTTTGAAAACAAATCATGTATATTGCCTCTGAAATTGGGGAAAAACGAAAAGGGACAGGGAGAAAAGGTGAGTTTAAAAAAAGTTCAAAATTTTTCGGTTGACTTATAGAAAAGACTGTGCTATCCTAAGGAACCAAAGAACAAAGGCTGTGAAGGGAAAAATTATATCCCCCGACATTGCAGAGAGAAGCCGTTCGGTGCAAGGTTTCATGTCGCGATATAAAGCCGTCCCAGAGCTGTGCCCCGAAATGCAAAAGCAAAAGTAAGCGGCACCGGTTGACTTCCGTTATAGAGTGAAGATCTTTTTGAATCTTCAGAGTGCAGATTTTTCTGAATTTAGGTGGTACCACGGATTCTATTCGCCCTAAGTCCTTAAAGGACTTGAGGCGTTTTTTTATGCCGTTGGCAGAGATAAAGGAGTAATTTTTATGAAAAACTTCAAAAAGGCAGACAGATTATGCGGCGTAGCTTATGATATTCGCGGCCCGGTGATGCAGCAGGCGGCAAAAATGATTGCTGACGGGCAGGAGGTTTTAAAATTAAACCTCGGCAACCCTGCACCGTTTGATTTCCGTGCGCCGAAGGAGATTATTGAAACTTTAAAAGCTAACCTCGAAAATACAGAAGGGTATTCTGCCTCCAACGGCTTGCAGGAGGCGAGGGAAGCCATTGCCCGCTACTGCCAGCACAAGGGTATACCGAATGTGCGTTTACAGGATATTTATACCGGTAACGGCGTCAGCGAGCTGATTATCATGTCGATGCAGGCGTTTTTGAATCATGACGATGAGGTTCTGGTGCCTGCGCCGGACTATCCGCTTTGGACGGCTTCCGTCAAGCTGGCGGGCGGCAACCCCGTGCATTATGTTTGCGACGAAAACAGCGACTGGATGCCGGATCTGGAGGATATGCGCCGTAAAATCACCCCGAGAACCAAGGGCATAGTTGTGATTAACCCGAACAACCCTACCGGTGCACTTTATCCGAAAGAGGTCTTACAGCAGATTGTGGATTTAGCGAGGGAAAAGAACCTTGTGATTTTCGCCGATGAGATTTATGACCGCTTGGTTATGGACGGGCAGGAGCACGTGGCGATTGCCTCTCTTGCGCCGGATTTGTTCACCGTGAATTTCAACGGCCTTTCCAAATCCCACCTTATCGCCGGTTTTCGATGCGGCTGGATGTGCCTCGGCGGCGATAAAAGCTATGCGAAGGATTTCATCGGCGGTTTAGATTTGCTTTCGACCATGCGTCTTTGCTCCAATGTGCCGGCACAGTCCGTCATCCCGATTGCCTTGCAGGATTTCGATACCGTAGACCCGCTTTTCCTGCCCGGCGGCAGAATTTATGAGCAAAGGGAATATATTTATAACGCGCTCAACAGCATTCCGGGCATTCAGGTGAAAAAACCGAAAGCAGCCTTTTATATTTTCCCCAAAATGGATATTCAGAAATTCGGCATCGTCGATGATGAGCAGTTTGCCCTCGATTTCTTGAAAGAAAAGAATGTACTTTTAACCCACGGCACCGCCTTTAACTGGGCAACCCCCGACCATTTCAGAATCGTCTATTTGCCGAAAGTTGAAGAATTAAAAACCGCCATGGAAAATTTGTCCGACTTTCTGCCCACCTATCACCAAAACCAAGGTAGATAACCCCTCCAACGAAGCGGAGAAATTAAAAAGATAAAAGACTGCTGCTTTCTAAAGAACAACTTAAAGCTGTTTCGGTTGCGCTGTTTAAAATGCAACCAAATGCAACCTAAAATCGGCAGACAGGAGATTTAAAATATGCTATACTGAAGGTATAAAACGAGGGGAAACCTCGAAAAGGAGAGGGTAAAGATGCTCGAAAAACGTATTTTAAATCCCATAACGAAAGAACAGGCACAGCAGTATGCAGTTGCCGTGTTAGAAAATAAACTGAATTGTCAGGTGAAAAATATCGGCTATGTTGGTGGAGGCTCTTTCGGCTTTGTGTTCAAAGCGGATATAGATAAAGCACCGCATACAGTGATTATCAAAGCTTGCCGTACAGAGGGGATGTGCAAGGAAGAAACAGCAGATTTGCAGAGACTGGGTATGGATTCCCTTTTGCCTGTGCCGAAAGTATACTTTTCTTTCCTACAAACTGCCGATATTCCTGTGGATTTTATTTGCATGGAATATGTAAAAGGTAAGGATTGCTTTACAAATCATACCTTCCTTTTGAAATCCAAAAAGCAAAAACAAGCTTTTGCAGAGAAAGTTACAGCGGCAATGTATTATTGGCATGAGCAAACCAATGCGAAATTCGGTACATTAGAGCAACCGAAATTTGACGAGTGGTTAGATTTCTATCAGCCTTTCGCTTTGGATATTTTAGAATCTGCAAGAGTACTCGTGAAACAGGGTAAACTTGAAAAATTTGTTCTTAAATCTATGGAACGTGCATGGACGGCGTTTGACTATATTTTCAGTGAAAAAGTTGAAAAGCCTAGCTTGATTCACGGAGACTTAAACGTAATGAATATTATGGCGGATGAGAATTTACAGCCGACGGCCATTATCGACCCGCTGGAAAGCAAATGGGCAGACAGAGAATTTGACCTCTTTCAGCTTCGGAATTTGAGCGGAAATGCGTTTAATCTTTATGAAACCTATAAAAAGAACTATCCTGTATCCCCAAAATGCGATTTGAAAACGAGCTTTTATGCGCTTTACCATGAGGTGTATTGTGCGATTATTTCAGGTAATAAAGTGAATGCGATTTTATATCCGCTTGTCTATCGTATGAATAAGGAACTCAGAAAGGTTGGAATGTAATGCAGTCTTTGTCGGGAAAATTGGTTTCGGCTTTGCTTTGTGCTGTGTTCCATTCGCCGCTGATTCATAATGCGGAGTTTTCCAACCATGTAGGCAAAAAGACAAAGCACAAAAAATCACACTATAAACCGCCCAAAGATTTTTTGCACAGTGTACACCCTTGCGGTAAAGCCTCTTATGAAGTATTTGAACCGAAAACAAAAGAAAATGATTTAACGGTTTTCATGTTTCACGGAGGAGGGTATAAAGTTAAATTAATTGATGCCTACAGAAAGCTGTCTCAAAAATATAGCAGGATTTTTGGAAATTGCCGCGTGCTTTCTTTAGACTACAGGATTTTTCCGGAACACCCTTTCCCAGCGCAATTAGAAGATGCGGCCCTGTTTTATAAAACAGCGTTGGAGCAGGGGGTAAACCCCAATAAAATAGTTTTTGTGGGCGACAGTGCTGGCGCGAATTTGGCTTTGGCATTTGCTCTGTATTTGCGCGATAACCATAGACCCATGCCTAGCGGCATTGTTTGTTTTTCCCTTTGGGGAGATATGAATATCTCGGGGGACTCCTACATAAAAAACGCCTATAGAGACCCTTTTTGCGGGATAGCCAGACGAAAGAAAGTAGAAGAAAATTTACCCTATCTACGTCGCATTTCTGCTTTTGCTAAAGATTTGGATAGAAGCAGTGTATATGCTTCTCCTAGCTTTGCAGATTTTACGGGTTTCCCTCCGGTTACCTTGGTTTGCGGCGAAGCGGAAATGGGAGAGAGCGACAGTGATATAGCTTATAAAAATATGAAAAAAGTAGGCGTGGATGCCGTGCTTTATAAATATGAGGGTATGTTTCACGATTTTCAGCTTTTTCCGTTCTTCCCCGAAAGCAAAGATGTCTATGCAAAGGTGTGGGAAAGAATTAAAAATTTATAAAAGAAAGGTAGCCACCGAGTATATTGCGGATGGCTACCTTTTTGTTTTTTTGATTTACTGCTCGAAATTTCCACTAAGCCCCCCTTGGTGTGGTGCATGGATAGAATTTGTAAATCACTTGCTTTTTTACTTTTTGTTATATATAATATTTCTGGAATAGTATTGGCTTTTGCTTTTTATACAAATATGTAAGAAATTATAAGAAAACCATAAACAGAGGGGGAATGTGCAATTAAAAGTATGCTGTTTAGTTTTAACTTTGCTTGGAAAAGAAACGGAGGTACAAAATGAGTAACAAACAAAAGAAAAATCAGAAAAAGATTTGGGTAACTGCTTCGATTATTTTAGCTGTTTTATTGCTTTTTGCACTTGTGTTTTGTCTGTATGACAGTCCAGCTAAATACGTGCCGACAAGTACAGGAGAAGTGGCTGTAGATGCAAACGGCGAGCCGATGCTGTATTATACGGATTTGTTCGGTCGTACCTTTTATATGGAAGACGGCAAACGGCTTTATGCCGCTGTGCCGAAAGTGGCGGGCGAAAAAGTGCAGGAAAATGAAAATCCCAGCGTTGAACACAAGGAAAACCAATAAAAACAAACACCGCATACACCTTCGTATGCGGTGTTTTCTGCCCAGTCTATTTTGGCGGCGATCTGACTTTTACTGGTAGTTGTTTCTATCTTTGCACGGATTGCCGCCTTCTTTACGAATGTCGCTGTAAAAGTGTATAAAGCAGGAGGCTTTCTCTCGATTATCGTGCGGATTGCTTTGAATATTTTTAGAATGCTGCAAAAAAGACAAGTTAGAAAGTAAAAAATTATTTTGATTGTATTTCCTTAGTAAATTATAAAAAGAAAACCCACATTGCCGTCGAAACGACCATGTGGGTTTTCTTTTGACCTGTCCTGCCTTTATTAACCTCATTTTTTGCCCGGTGCGAGTGGTGGGACTTAGATTTTTCTGAGCCCTTATGTATCAAGGCTTCCGAGCTTTTTATCTTCAAAAGGGACCAAAAAAGAGACCAATTTATTTCCATTTTCTGCGCAGATGAAGAGATTTGTATAGAAAATTTAATGCCGAAATCGTAACCTTTTGGGGGCCAAAATCAATGTGGTCATAAGAACTTTAATTATATCATTTTAGACGAAATGATATAATTAAATTCTAAAATACAGGGGATAAGTTTTGCACTCAAAGATTGCAAAGCATATTTTGGCATGATATAATTTTTATGCGTTTAGATTATGCAATCATCTCTTATTGAAGTGGGGGAAGGCAGGTTTTATGTTGATTCATAGATGTCCGTGGTGTGGAGAAAGAATCGCTCGATTGAAAGATACAAATTGTCCAAGCTGCAAAAAGCCTTTGTCCTTTTATAAAACAAAAATAAAAAGAAACGGTAAAACGCGCATTAGTTTTTCCTTTGTATTTTTGTTTGTGCTGATGTTTCTTCTGATCCCATTTCGTCCGCCTTTTTCTATTATAGAATGGTATGATATACCTTGGCTGACAGCTCTTATCTTTGCCGTAGTTATTTATATGTGCTGGGGCTTTTGGAAAACACCATATGCCAGAGATTTATCCAAAGCCGAGAAAAAAGCGGTGCCTGAAAAGCAGCAGGTTTACGCCACCGTTTCGTGGGACAAGCATAAAACCGGTGGCCTTAGATTTCCGAGAATACAAGTCCCCAGCGGTGAAATTCTGCCCGCCACTTTTCTAAACGCCGACGGCCAACCTATTTCTACGGAGCTGTGCATCGTGCTGGAAGATATAAAATGGAAAGACTCCCACAATTGCACTTGTAGAATTCAACTTGTTTTGGATAACCTACCCTCGCAAGACCTCTTCTCCACCGCCGAAACCTTCTATCTGTATCACGATTATACCAAAATTGCTCAAGGTGTTTTGGTGTGAATTACTGAGATTAACTTCAAAATAAAAAAGCCCCTCTTACTGTAAGTGTTATTGCAGTAAGAGGGGCTTTTTCTTTGCTTAGACTTTTTAAGATGTATTTTCCCTTTCTTTTCCCGCTTGCTTATGCTATAATAAAAAGCAATAAAAAGTCGCAAATTAGCAAATAATAAAATTCTTAGAAAAGAGAGAATGTTTTGAATATTGCATTTTTAGTTGGCAATGGATTCGATATGTCTGTCGGAGTAGACAGCTCCTACAATTCTTTTTATAAATGGTATTGCGAGAAGAAATGTACAAAAGATAGTGTTGTTGAGTTAAAGAAACAAATTAAATCAGATATTGAACAAGGCAGAGAAAATTGGTCCGATTTTGAATTAGGGTTAGGTCAATATACAGCGAAGTTCAATTTAGATTCTATTGATGATTTTTTTGAAGCTTATGAAAATGCGCATGAAGAATTAATCAATTATTTAAATATAGAAAAACAAAATTTTAATGAAGATATTTTATCTGATGATTCTATTGAACATTTTAAAAATTCCCTTGTAAAATTTTGTGGAGAACTTCCGGACAAAGAGCGAAATGAAATACAAAGTGTATTTGATAAGGTATTACATGAAAACCATTGGATTTATTTTATTTCTTTTAATTATACAGATATATTAGATCAGTGTATAGAAAAACTAATAGAAGAACCGTTGGAAAAATGGACATGTCAAAATACTATGCACAAAACATGTATAATTCCTGAAGTAATTCATGTACATGGTACACATGAGAAATTCCCTATTTTCGGTGTGAATGACAAATCACAGATTGCAAATCAAGAACTTTTACAGGATTCGGATTTTTGTAGTATTATGATTAAGCCCCAAAGTGTAGAAACTATCAGTGAATCTTGGCATGATAAAGCAAAACAAATAATTCAAACGAGCCATATTATTTGTGTCTTTGGGATGTCATTAGGTGCTTCCGACGCACAATGGTGGAAAGAAATAGCCCGAAGATTGGAAAAGTCCAATAGTCATTTAGTTGTATTTTGGCATTCTAAAGAGCCGGAAAACAGAATATCCATTTTAAATTATAAGCGTAATGTTACAAAAATTAGAAAGATTATAGCAGACTACGGTGAATGGGATTCTCAACAAATTGAACAGATTTCTAAACGAATTCATATTATTGTTAATACGGCAAATGTGTTAAAGTTGCCTGTTAACGCAAAGGAAAAAGAGATAATAGAAGTATAATCTGAGGTGATTCCTATGACCAACTTTGATTATTTGAAAAAGAAAGAGATAAAAGTCCTTGGACAAAAATCTGGTCTAGTAGTTACCAATCAAAGTAACAATATCACAATAGAATTATTTAAAATGATAACCAAGAGCGTAATGGATTCTCATTGAAAGACGAACGATATTCAAACTTTTTGGGGGCTCTGAATAAGCAACTTGATTTCTTTTATCAATGCATAATTGTAAAAGCTAAATCTATAGAAAGCCTCTAGCCTAGATTAGCCGGTGTTGGATTTTTCCAACACCGGCTTTTTATTTTTTGAAAAAGAAAAGTGTTTGATGTCCTTACTACACATTTTCAGAGACTTGAACATCTGTGTTTTGCTACCGATTTTAAAAATTTTTCTCTTTTTCCAACCTTTCTTCTCAAAAAAAGGCAAATTTCACCTTCTTTTCATCATATATAAGTAAGAAAACTCGAAAGGAGGTGAAGTATGATGCGAAGCCTTTATGAAAAGAAGGTGGATGAGGAATTCTTTACGAGACCGTATGAGACCACTTTATCCACCGGCAAGGAAGTGCCGACCTGCTTTTTGACCGTCAGTGAGGTCAGTGAGCTTACCGGCATGAGTATTCCGACAGTGCGCAAGCTGTTTCATCAAAGAAGCTTCCCAGCTGTGCGGTTCGGGAAGTCTATGGTCGTGGAAATTCATGCATTTATGCAGTATTTCAGTATTCCGCATACAAAATTTGAGGATTAAACTTAAGTGCCATAACACAAAAGAGAGAAAGAAAAACGAAATTGTGTGAAGCTTTGTAGCTTTACTCAGCATAAATATTCTAAAACAGAAAGGAGACTTTATATGTCACAAAACCAACCAAACGGCAAGGAGAAATTTGAAGAATTCCTTGCTACACATAGGACGAAGCTATCGGACGGTAAGCTTGTGCCCACACAATTTTATACGATTCAAGAAGTAAAAAGCATTTTTAATGCCGAACAGCTTCAAGTCGAAAAACTGTTTAGGTGTAAAGGTTTTCCGGTTTGCACCCTCGGAAAAAGCAAAGTAGTAGAGGTACACGCCTTTTTGCGCTTTTGGCGGGCGCATCCCGAGATTGAATTCGGTCCGGTACAGTTTAAAACACAAACAGAAAGGAGAAAAAAGTATGGCAACGCGTAAAAACGGGAAACCCGGTTCTATTTTTTATGATAAGAGTAAGGACAAGTGGAGAGGTAAAATTTCAGACGGCGTTCAGGATGACGGCACGTTTAAATACAAATCGGTTTACGGGAAATCCAAAGCCGAAGTCGAGAGAAAACTCGCAGAATATGAAAAGGAGAGAGCCAAACGGCAGGGTCTTATCGACAGTGATGAAACCTTGAATGATTACATCATCCGAGATAATGATTTGGATTTTCGCAAGCGATTGATTAAAGAATCTACCTATGCCAGACGCGTATCCAATCAAAAAGCCTTTTCCAAGTTTTCGATTTCCAATATTCCGATTCAGAATATTAACCGACAGCATATCGAAACCTTTTTTAGTGAAATTACGGTGTACAGCAATTCCGTGATTCAAAAGATGTGGCAGATGGTCAATAAAGCCTTTGATAAAGCCGTGTGGGATAATGTGATTGCACGCAATCCCTTAGACCCTGCGGGCGGTATCAAGATGCCGAAAAGTCAGCGGGCGGATAAAGAGGTCAGCGCTTTAACATTGGAGGAGGAAAAGCAGGTGATTGCCGTACTTTCCAAAGAATTGAAAGCGTATAATCCCAAAGAAATGCCGTATAAAAACTGCTACGCGCCTCAGCTTCTTTTGGAGCTTTATACGGGCATGAGAAGTGGAGAAATCAATGCGCTGCCTTTATCGGATATTGATTTAGAGAATCGCAAGATTGATGTTCGCTATACCGTGGCGAGAGGCAAGGACTATCGTTCCTATATCGGGCCGACCAAAACGAAGGCAGGTTCTCGAACGATTTGGCTGGATGATAATGCCTATATGGTTCTGCGGTATTATTTAGAGCATATCTACAAGAAGAAAAAGGAACGGTTGCTGGTCGAAACTTCAAACGGCGAAAAACGCTGTTTGCTGTTCTCGGCATACAATTCTTCCGCGAAACAATATGATTACGTGACCAGCAATCAGTGCAACGAAGCGTTTAAACGTCTGTGCAAAAAGCTCGGAATTCAAGACGGCAAAGTAAATGCGCATATGCTCTGACATACCTTTGCTACACGCTGTATCGAAGGCGGAATGCAGGCGCATGTTCTGCAAAAGCTGTTGGGACACACGGATATCGGTGTCACGATGAATACATACTGCCAGGTTTTCGATGAGCAAAAAGAAAAGGGCTTAAAGCAAGCCCAAGAATATCTTAACGCGAATTCGCTCGGCTTAGAGCTCGAGAAATAAGCATAAAACAACCCGTAAAGTCTTTAAAAATCGGCTTTACGGGTTGTCTTTTTTTATGTTAAACAGATGCAAACAGCATCCACCTTTTCTGTATTACAAAAGGAATTCTTTCGCTTCTATATCGTATTCCCATACAAACAGGCGAAACTTTCTGTCGGAATATCCAAAGAGATTCTTGTAAAAGGTTCCGCCTCCCTTAAGGCAAATAATCAGTAAATCTTTAGACGGAAAGAGCTTTAAATAGTGATATAAGGCTTTAATGCGTTCGATATCAAAGGTAAAATCCAAGAAAACAAACAGATTTTCTGTTTCTGCATGGAAAATATCCGCGTTAGACGGCTGGCTTTGAAGCAGGGATTTCAGCGCTTTCGGCGCATTGGAAGCCGTGGTGCAAAAGACCTGCATCAAATCTCGGCGATACGGTTTCGGATACAGAAGAAAACGAACCGCCCATACACCGCAGGACTCCATGGGCACAAAGTATTTCGTTCGTTCAAAATTCGGATCAATCAAAAGCGGATGTTTAAGACAAACAGAACGCATTTTTCGGTATAAGGCGTAACAGAATTTGCCTTTATAAAGACTTGCATCGCGGTCTTTAAGTCATCAAAAATCGGACGGTGCGTATAGTAATTTTCCACGTAGCTTTCGCTTTTCTTGAGCTTTTGAAAGACCTTTTTGTGCAAAAGCGGGGGCAGATCTATCCGAATTATGTTCTCTGCGGGAGAGCTGATTTTGCAGAAAAGCTTCTCGGAAAAATTCTGCATTTCCGTTTTTGAAAGTGAATTTCTGCTCGGAAAAAGCATCGGCAGCATATCAAAAACAAGAGCCCTGAAGCTGAGATAAGTCTCTTCAAACGACAGAAAAATTCGGAATATGCTGTTCAAAACAGAAAGCGAATCTGTGGATTTTTGAAAAGCCAACGCTTCCAAATCCTGAAAATCCGCACTTAAAATCTGCAGGTCTTTTTCAATTTTTCCCATGATTTTCGGTAGATTTTTATCCATGAGGTTTCACCTCCTTTCGTATTTATATATGCTTTTAAAACGGCGGTTTTTGCCCTTTTTTGGAAAAGAAAATCAAAAATTTTGGGAACAGGCAGCTTTTAAAGGACGAAAACCGTGTGTAAAATAACTGGAAATCGGTCTTAAATTAAATTACACAAAGAAAAAAGCGAAAAGGCAGTAAAACCAAGGGATGAAAAAGGCATTCCCGACGGAATGGGGGATAAGGTCTTTTTAAAACATAAAAACAGGGCGGTGACTTGCGCCGAGAGGCACAAGAAAGCAGACGGCTTAAGTCGGCTGCTTTAAAAGTGTGCAAACACTTTTTCACCGCCCGTAACCTGGAGACAAAAGAATCGGGAAGTTATAAAAAAAGAACCGACAGTGCAAATTATTTTTGCAGTGTCGGTTCTTTTAGTGTGATTATTTTTTTGATTCAATCGTATTTCTATAAAACTTAATAGCATTTCAAAACAAACTTATATATTTTAATATATAATTGTAAAACAGAAGCCGAATAAAACGGCAGTGATGAAATATGAAACGCTATATTAAAATGTGAAGAATATAGGAGAACCTTATGAAACCAATTACGCTTCAATATAACGGAATAACACTGACTCTTTTGAACCATAATCTGAAATATGAAATTGAAAGAGACGGTATGAAATGGATCAATCAAGGCAGACCTGCACATATTACTTTTCAAAAAAAGATGTTTGGAAAATATAAATGGTTCTTTACCTTATTTTCAAGTGCTGTTCATAAGTCGCATAAAAAGGTCGGCAATAGCATCGTAAGTACTTTTAGCGGGTTTATCGTTTATGGTCAAAAAATACCTGTGACGTTGATTGCTACTGCAACAGTTTTGGATAACGGTAAGGTCGATTTTTCTATAGAGGCAGAAAATGAGGGCGAATGCGATTTAAAAGCTGTTTTTTATCCTGCGCCGTTTAACGCAAAGAAATATGACAGAAAAAAGTCGTATTCTGTTGAAGCGTATCGACAAGGCTTTATACTGCCGGATACTTATAAAGAAAACAGAAAGGCAATTTTTCTTTTAACGAAATATTGGAGAAAAATAAACACAGGGGATGCCTATATGCCTGTATGGGGCAGAGTTTGTGGGGATTATGGCTACAGTGCCTATGCACACGAAAGCTATGATGCTGATTTCTTTTCCTGCTATGGTAAACATAAATCCTTTTTAACTGCGATAAATTGGATTGGTTCTTTAGGCAAACTGGATTACAAAAGAATATTGCATATGCGATTTTATAAAAACTGCAACTATGTATCTATCGCAAAGGACTTTAGAGAATTTGAAAAGAAAAACGGCAATCTAATAACGATTGATGATAAAATAAAAGCCAATCCCAATGTCAAAAAACTCATCGGTACACCGGTTATTCATTGGAGCTTGTACTCCCATAACTGCAAGGGGACTAAAATATATAAGCAGGTTGGCTATGAGGATAGGGTGCATAACACCTTTGATGAAACCTGTGAAAAATTTAAATTGTTTAAAAAACTCGGCTTAGAGAAGGCTTATGTACATACGGATGGCTGGGGCAATCGCGGATATGATAATCTGCATCCGTACATATTGCCACCGAGTGATAAAATCGGTGGATATCCCGGTATGAAACGGCTTAGCGAAACTTGCAGCGCAATCGGATATTGCTTTGGACTCCATGATCAGTATCGTGACTACTATCAAGACAGTCAGGTATATGATAAGGATAAATGCTGTCTGGATGTGAACGGCAAGCCTTGGTACTGTGACATCTGGGCAGGAGGCCCTCATAACTGGCTCTGCACAAAGTTTGCTAAAGATTTTGTGAAACGTACTTATGACGAATTAGCCCAAAAGGATATTCATATTGACGGTACTTACCTAGATGTTTTTGGCATTGTGCAAGGCGACGAATGTTATCATTCCAAACATAGAATTACAAGAAAACAAAGCATCGAATATCGTGGGGAGTGCTTCGATATGCTGCGAGAAAGAGGCATCCTTGTCAGCAGCGAGGAAATAGGCTGCCAAATGGTTAAATATTTGGATTTGGTTCATCATGCACCTTATGCAGTTACCCCACAGGATGGCGGTCTACAGGTCGGTATTCCGATTCCGTTTACGAACTTGGTTTATCATGATTGCGTCTTTGTACCTTGGCTCACGGAGGGCAAAGGCGGCTGGGGCATACCGAATCAGGACAGCGGAAAAATGCACTGCATTTTGAATGCGCAAACGCCGTATTTTAACAATTCTATGGAAGCAGGAGCCTATGAGCAAAACCAAGAACAACTAAAAGAGCAGATACGAATGGTCAATGAAATTGCAAAAATCAACGAAAGTCTTTATAATCAGGAACTTGTGAATCATGAGTTCTTAGACAAGAACTATCGTATCCAAAGAACAACCTTTGCAGACGGCACCAAAATCACAGTCGATTTTGATAAGGATACTTATAAAATAGAACGCCCTTAGTATTGCTAAGACATTCATCCATTCTAAAAAACAGAGTAAACACTGAAAAAGTGTTTGCTCTGTTTTTTTATCTCACTATGAAAATGTTTCTACAGGGATAAACTTGATTTTTGAAAAAATTTTGAGAAAAAGGGCAAAAAACAGAGATTTTCTTCTCATATATAAACAGAAAAACAAAAAGGATGCCGATTTAAACGGAGAATTTTAAAATAAAAACATCAGCCAATAAAAAATATTCTTTGGCCAATACAGAGAATGAAATAAGAAAGGAAAATTATTATGAAAAAAGATAAAAAAGATGCCTATACATATCATTTCCCGAAAGAACCCAGATGCCAATACTGCGGTGGCTTAGCAGAGGAAGTCGGTCCCTTAATTCCCGGCCCTGTGCCCGGAACCTTGATTTGCAGGCGTTGTAAAATATCCTATGAACAAAGCATGGATAATTTCAATATGTGGACAGCAGACGATGCAGAGGAAGAATGGGAAGAGGATGCGGATTGGGCGGCTGACCAAAACAGTGAGGATTGGCAAGAGGAAGAAGCGGAGCCTGCTTCCCAAAATGATTTGGATTTTGATGAACTCCAAAAGGCTTTTCAGGAAATTGCCGATAAGAGTCCTAAAAAAATCAAAGCCTATCTCGACCAATATGTTATCGGTCAGGAAGCGGCGAAGAAAGCACTTTCCGTTGCCGTTTATCATCATTATCGGCGCTTAGATGCCAAATATAAAAAAAGCAGACGTACAAATTCAAAAGAGCAATGTACTTTTATTAGGCCCTTCAGGATGCGGAAAAACCTTTTTGGTACAAACTTTGGCGAAATGCTTAGAAGTACCGTTTGCATCGGTGGATGCGACGGGCTTAACAGAAGCAGGGTATGTGGGCAATGATGTAGAAAGTATCTTGTCCAGATTATTAGAAGCTTCTGCAAATGAACCCACACTTGCGGAGCAGGGAATTATTTACATCGATGAAATTGATAAGATTGCTACGCGAAAGAACTTCTCTACTTCAAGAGATATCGGCGGAGAAGGCGTACAGCAGGCCTTATTAAAAATGCTCGAAGGAACGGTTGTGGAAATCGGCGGGCGAAACGGCAGCTCAAGCAGTGAAAATATCTGCAAAATTGATACAAGTCATATCCTCTTTGTACTGGGCGGTGCCTTTGTCGGCATTAGAAAAGAGAACGAGGAAAACGGGCAAAATACCGTCGGCTTTGGAGAATTTTCGACAGAAACAGAAAAAACAAAGCCTAAAAAAATCAATGCAAAAGATGTCATTCGTTACGGTTTGATTCCCGAATTTGTAGGCAGAGTTCCCGTAATTACCGAAGTCGAGCCTTTAAATAAAACAGCTCTGAAGAAGATTTTAACAGAACCAAAAGATGCTATCCTAAAGCAGTATGCAGCCTTACTGAAACGAGACGGCGTAGACCTTGTCTTTGAAGAGAATGCCCTCGATGCCATCGCCGAACAGGTCATAGAACTCGGCACCGGTGCCAGAAGCCTCCGAAGCATCCTGGAAGACCTCCTGCAAGATATTCTCTTCTACGCCCCCTCCGAAGAAAACTTAGAAAAAATTATCATCACCAAAGATTTCGTACAGGGCAAAAGAAAGGCCAAGAGTGTGTATAGAAAGGAGATGAAAAAGAGTGAGTAGTTGAAGGGAGGAGAGGGTTGAAAAATATGAAATGATAGAAAGAAGAATGAAAAATACAAGAGTTTTTAAAAGAACGCTAATAAAAAGCACCTTGTAATGACTTGTCCCCAAAAAGTTAGACTTAAAATCTAACTTTTTGGGGACAAGTCAGTTTTTATATTCATCATTTTCAAACATATGTATTATGCTCTAGATGCTTTAGGTAATATGATATACGATGTTTTTATCTCAGAAAGAGAAAAATGCTTGACCAACATTTCGTAAAAGATCGCTTGTGTAAATTTTATTAAAGTTACAGAAATCATATCGAATCAGCCTGCGGAAATATGGATTTCCTCCCAGTTCATTTTCAAATACATAGCCCTCAACGAGTCTTTGAATTTTTGAAAATAGCGCATTGATTTGCATTATAAATTTAATAAAATCATTTGCCGTAAATGTAATTTTCCTTTGCCCTATGGTGTATGTAATGCTAAACAACGAACATGTGCTGTATTCAATAGAGAAAAGTGTAATGAGATGCATTTTGTGTTCCAGTTTGTTCCGTATTAGCTTTATGCTTTCTAAAAATGTATAGTTGTCCGTAAAAATCTTATTGTAGTCCTCTTTCAAAAAAGGCAGTTCAGAAGAAAATTCTAATAAACCGTCTTTATCGGTAATTATATAATTTGTAGTTTTCTTGTTTTTAGCATACGGAACAAGCATAGGAATACTTTGAATCATTTCTAGTAAAATTCTCTCATATTCTGTGGAATTATCTATCATATCTGCGCCACAGCACTTAATTAAGTTTTGATTTAGATAATACAAATTTTCAAAATAGCCGTTTAGTGCATTAATGCATGAGATTGTTATGGGAATTACCTCGTTTCATTATTTAAATAAGTCACGCAAGTACAGAAGTTGTTGAAGCTTGGCAATGAATAGATCCTACAAGTTTGCTGCGAGTAGACAGTGTGTCAAATTCTGCGCGCTGCTAATTTTTTTAGCGTGTTGTATCCTTTACAACCAATAATGGGGATAGAATCAAACTGTCGTAATGCTTTTTGAAGACTGATCTTAATTTGCACAGGAGTATAATGGGTAAAGGCATCTTTATTGAATGCTAGAAGAATTGTTTGCCTATCTTTGTTATATAAATCCCAGAATAGGTTTGAGTCAGTGACACCACGAGCATCGTTTACCTGTTTTAACATATTTTCTATTGCGTTCTTTTGCTCAGTTGTTGTGTTTGGTGGACATGTGGACATGAGTCCGTCAACAATTTTGCTATTATCTACTGGAAGATGATTGGTCGAATTTACTGTCTGTAAAATTAAATTTTCCTCCATTTGCATAATCGTCTGCTGATTTAAAAAGAAACCCTTTTTTTGAAGAGACTTCATCAGCTCCTGTTGTTCCATAACTTCAGAAGCACAGCTGTAAAACTCGTCAAGTGTACTAAAGCTAAATGGATCTAGTTTTCGAATAAAATAATGTTTGTATTGATCCCAATAGTCTGTCTTGAAAAGGACTTGGGACTCATAAAAGGCCGTAGCATTTAACTGTTCTTCGGAAACATATGTTTTCATTTCACGCATGCGTTTTTGTAAATCTTCAATTTGCATAACAATCAGGGATGCTGCCTCAGAAATTTTCCGCCGTCCCTGCAACCAATATGTGATAAAGGCAGAAGTGCCCACAATAACGAGTAAGAGATTCAACCAATTTTCACACAGGAAAACAAATATTTTATTCCACATAATATTCAACTCATTTCATTTTTTTACACAGGGGTAGGAACTGTTAGAATTTGACGATAACACGTTTTTGTACCTATTCCACCTTGTGCTTTTATGTTTTTACAACTATACTTTTTCTAGCATAGCATTAAAAGCATATCACAAAAAATGTGCTTTTTCAACAACATTTTCATGTTTGAATGTTCTGAATACGAAAAAGTGGACTCTGAATTTCTAGGGGATTGCAAATGAAAAAGAAAGGCGTATGCTAGAAAACAGCAAGATAAAAATTTTAAAAAGGGGAGAATAAACCATGAAAAAAGTACTTGCTATTTTATTAATGATTAGTATGCTTCTTTGCTTCTCAGCCTGTGGCAAAGAAAAGATTACGCTGGATTTGGCGTGTGAGGCAAGAGAAGGCTTTTATACCGGCGATATGGTAGATGGAGTGCCGAACGGTCAGGGAAAGTTCGTTTCCAAGAATGCAGAAGGTAAGCAATGGACTTATGAAGGAGAATTTAAAAACGGACATTTTGACGGCCGGGGCAAAACAACTTGGTCCGGAGGTCAGGAAGAAATCGGCCTTTATAAAGACGATGTGCTTGTTCCAATGAGAGGAGAAGAAATTAAATCCTTATATAGCACACCAAAGGAATTTAAAAATCATTGTGTAGAATTGATTGGCGTCCTTTTGAATGCACCGGAAGTAACAGAGGATGGACTTGTATTCCAAATGTGGACAGATATTGAGAATATGGACAACAACACCATAGTATCTGTTCAAGATACAGACCTTAAACTTGAGGATGGTGATTATGTAAGAGTTGTCGGTATTGTGGGAGACAGTGTGGAAGGCGAAAATATGTTAGGCGGTAAGGTCTCTGCTTTGACTGTTCGAGCGAGAGAATGCGAAAAAATCTCTTATAAGGAGGCTGTCAGTCCTACATTAAAGGAAATCAGTGTAAATCAAACGCAAACACAGTTTGGCTATGCGGTAACCGTCCAGAAGGTAGAATTTGCCGAAAAAGAAACAAGAGTCTATATTAAGGTAGACAATCATGGCTCTTCCTATTTCTCTTTATATTCCTTTGATGCAAAGCTTTCTCAGAACGGAAAGCAGTATAAAGAGGAGGATAACTGGGATGCAGATTATCCCGAAATTGAGCCGGAGCTTCTGCAAGGTAATTACACAGAAGGTGTAATTGTTTTCCCGGCGATTGAACAGAGCTCGTTTACCTTGATGTTAAATGCTTACTCTGGTAATTATAAAGAACATATCAAAGACTATACATTCAAAATTGAGGTTTAAAAACTAAAAACAGAATACGAGTAAAAACACCCGTAAGGTCATTAAAAGACGTTACGGGTGTTCTGCTAAGTTGCATAATAGTTTAATTTTTCAGAAACAAAAAATACGAAAATTCATGCTGCATTGTCATAAATCAACAATAACAAGTTGAGATATTCATTTTTCTATGATATAATATTATGGCTTATATTAGACAGAAAAAGTAAGCTCAATTTAGATTAGTTTCTATGAGTTTAGAACGGAATAATTGCTTTAACAGTAGGCTGTATGGAGGTTATTATGGCTGATAAAAATAATACCAATATAGGTTTCGAAAAACAAATTTGGGATGCGGCTTGTGTGCTTTGGGGACACATTCCTGCAGCTGAATATAGAAAAGTGATTGTAGGGCTTATATTTTTAAGATATATCTCCAGTGCTTTTGAAAAGCGTTATCAGCAATTAGTTGCTGATGGTGATGGCTTTGAAGATGACCGAGATGCCTACGCAATGGAAAATATATTTTTTGTTCCTACAGAATCCCGTTGGGACAAGATTGCTTCTGCTGCGCATACACCTGAAATAGGCACAGTTATTGATAATGCGATGCGTGCGATTGAGAAAGAAAATGCAACACTTAAAAACGTCTTGCCGAAGAACTATGCAAGTCCGGATTTAGATAAGCGAGTGTTAGGGGATGTTGTTGATCTGTTTACCAATATGGACATGGGCAACACAGAAGAAAGCAAAGACCTGCTCGGCAGAACTTATGAATATTGTATTCAGCAATTTGCCGCTTATGAAGGCGTAAAAGGTGGCGAATTTTATACACCGGCAAGCGTGGTAAAAACTATTGTCTCTATTTTAAAACCTTTCAAAAACTGCCGCGTGTATGATCCTTGCTGTGGCTCCGGTGGTATGTTTGTACAGAGTGCGAAGTTTATCCAGGCGCATAGTGGTAAGCGCGGAGAGATTGCTGTTTATGGTCAGGAGTCCAATGCGGATACTTGGAAAATGGCTAAAATGAATATGGCTATTCGTGGTATTGATGCAGATTTTGGCCCTTATCAGGCAGATACATTTTTTAATGATCTCCATAAAAATCTGAAAGCAGATTTTATTATGGCAAATCCGCCCTTCAACCTTTCTAACTGGGGCCAAGATAAATTGAAAGATGATGTGCGCTGGAAATATGGTACACCGCCCGCAGGTAATGCCAACTATGCGTGGATTCAGCATATGATTCATCATTTAGCGCCAAACGGAAAGATCGGTCTTGTTTTAGCAAATGGTGCGCTTTCCTCTCAGACCAGTGGCGAAGGTGAAATACGAAAGAATATTATTCAGGCAGATTTAGTGGAAGGCATTGCTGCTATGCCGACACAACTTTTCTATAGCGTAACCATCCCTGTCACGCTCTGGTTTATCAGTAAAAATAAGAAGCAGAAGGGCAAAACCCTGTTTATTGACGCCCGTAAGATGGGCCATATGGTCGATCGAAAGCACAGAGATTTTACGGATGAAGATATTCAGAAACTTGCTGATACCTTTGAGGCCTTTCAGAATGGAACACTGGAAGATGAAAAAGGTTTCTGTGCTGTTGCAGATCTTGCTGAAATTGAAAAACAGGACTATATCCTTACGCCCGGCAGATATGTTGGCATCGAGGAAGTAGAGGACGACGGCGAACCCTTCCCTGAGAAAATGTCCCGCTTGACTTCTGAACTTTCCGATATGTTTAAAAAGTCTCACGAATTAGAAGAAGAAATTCGTCAGAAACTGGGGGCGATTGGATATGAGCTCAAATGACGAGATTGCATATTATCTGATTTTTGATACAAACACTTTGTTTCAATCTTATGAAAAGAAAGCGGACTTTACATCATTTAGTTTCAATTCAACATATGGAAATGTTATTGATATGATTAACCAGCTTGATATATACAATCAAGTGTCATTGATGATCCCAACGGTTGTTTGGAGTGAAATGGAAAAGCAAATAATTGAAAAACATGATGAGTTAATTGTTTCGTTTAGATCAACAATAACAAAAAGACAATTTCCAGAGTATTCTATACTCGAAAATCCAGTGAAAGATTACTCTAAGTACATAAGAGCTCAAATATCTGACTATAAAAATGGTCTTTCCAATGGGATTAACAAAGTAGTTGAACTTCCTCTTGCAACAAGCAAACGCTTTGAGAGCATAGTAGATCGTGCTTTTAAGAAGCGCCCGCCGTTTGAGGGAAAAGATAAAAAATCCGACAAAGGATTTAAGGATGCACTTCTTTGGGAAAGCATACTGGAATTTGCATTAGATCATCCATACAGCAGAATTATATATTATTCTAAAGATAATGCTTTTGGGGAGTTTCTTAATAATGAGTTTAAGGAGCTTAATTTGGAGTCAGTTCTTTCAATTTGCAAAAATGAAACTAAAGTCAAAGAACAATTAGAAGTGTGGGCACAAGAAATTGATGAATACGCCTATCAACCTATTGAAGAATTTAATGAACATGAAGAACTTATAGCGTGGCTAAACTCTGAAGAGATTTTCTTACTCAGATAATTGACCGAGACTTTGGAATTGTAGAAAAAGGTCGCTTAATAACATCCACAGCGGCTCATTTATTGAGTATTGATAACATAGAACAGTTCAACGAAAATGAACTCACAGAAGAGTATGATATTGATGTCGTTCTGAATGTTAGCTATACACTAAAAGATGGAGGAAATACATCAGAAACGATCAACGTTTGTGTATATGTCCAAAGTATCGACAATGCTGTTTTCTCTGTCGAAGATGCACATCGAATAGATGAATGTGAGGAGTAGTCAATGAGTACCAGTTGGAGTAAGGGACCACTAAACCAATATATATTAGTGAATCCAAGAGAAAACCTCTCTAAAGGAAAACTTTCGAAGAAAATCTCAATGGATAAACTGATGCCGTTTTGCAGAGACATCCCCGGCTATGAGCTTTCTCAATACTCGGGGGGAGCAAAATTTAGAAATCAAGATACTATTATGGCAAGGATCACACCCTGTCTTGAAAATGGGAAAATAGCACAGGTGAATGTTTTAGACAACAATGAGGTCGGATTTGGCTCAACAGAATTTATAGTTTTTAGAGCTAAAAAAGGAATTACTGATCCTGATTATATCTATTATTTGGTGTGTAGTCCTGTAATTAGGGAGATTGCCATTAAATCAATGGTTGGAAGTTCTGGGCGACAAAGAGTTCAAACAGATGTTCTTAAAGACTTGGAAATTTCATTCCCACGCTTGGATGAGCAAAAAAAAATTGCTGGGATTCTGAAAGTATTAGATGATAAAATCCAGCTTAACAATGAAATAAACAATAATTTAGCGGGTTAAAGATCTATATTAGAAACGTCCAGCTCGCCAGACATTAGCCTGGGCAAAAGATTGTCACGTGTTTCTGATAGTATCTTATTTTCGACCTCTAATGTACGTTGTTCCATAAAGATTGGCTCACAAAATGCACGGAACTGGTCTAATGTTATCTTGTCAGGAATGGTTGCGGGAATTTTCTTCATTGTACTTCCAGAAATCTCCTTAAAAGTAGAACCAGAGGCCATTCCCTCTATCATTGGAAGATTGTTTTTCAGGAAAAAGTACACAAATTCCGACCCGATCTCTGCTTTTGGTATGATTGATTTGAAGCCCTGGTTGGTAGCTACATCGCCATCTGCTACAGCGATATAGCCAATAGGTGCACGAGACGAGAAAAGGATTGTCCCTCTCGGCATTATACGAGCGCTGCTATTTTTAAGTCCCAGTTCTGTTATATCTATTTCTCCATGAGAAATAAACTTTGACTTATCGTTAGAAAGATCTTTTGGCGTAATCCAGGCAATTCCTTTTTCAATGTAATATTCTGGATTTTTCTTTGAAGGGGTACTGCCTCCAACGACTTCACCCAGGTTACTAATGCTTCCTGTACTCCATGCTGGGTCAGCATTATCCAAAAACAGGTGCTGATAATAAGATTGCATTTGTTGCTCTAAATTATTGTTTAATTAAAGGAGATACTATGTTAAATCAAAAATCAAATTCCCATAAATGCTTAGAAGCATGGGTGCTTCTTGGTTTGTTTCTTATGCATACTATGAAAAAATAGATAGAGACCATAAAAACTGGAATATTGTTAAAACTTCGTAACCTCGTATTGCTCAATATAACAGAGGAAAAGCTTATCACAAATTGTGGCTACAAAAAATTATAAAGATGAATCCTAATAGATTAGCTAAGAACACCATTCATCTTACTGCTGATGGAATTATAAACATGGCAAAAGCTTTGTTAAAAGTACTATAACTAGTAGAGCCAGAAATCTTGAAGGTGGCAAGATTAAAAAAGGACTTCCACCTCATTGTTGTTCTCTATATGTAAAGGAGAATGATATATGATACAAAATATTATCAACGATGTTGTGCAGGAAATGTTGCCGTTTCTAAATAATGCACAACTCGAAAAGCTGCAGTCTGTTTTGAAAACGGAGCTTGCCTATTATGATTTTACAGAAAGTGAATGCATACAAGAACACTCTATTGATTATGTTAATCTATTCCTTTCGGCTAAAAGAATAGAGGGTTGTTCCGAGAAATCTCTTAAATATTATAATGCAACTATTTCAGCGATGATGTTAGCTATCGGCAAAGAAATACGACACATTGAAACGGATGATGTGCGTAGATATTTAACAGAATACCAGACAAAAAATAAATGCAGTAAAGTGACAACAGATAATGTCCGCCGTATACTTTCCAGTTTCTTCTCTTGGCTTGAGGATGAAGATTATATTCTTAAAAGTCCGGTTCGAAGAATTCATAAGATTAAAACCAGTACATGTATTAAAGAAACCTATACAGATGAAGCGTTGGAGTTGCTGCGAGATCATTGCACAGAGCCACGAGATTTGGCTATGATCGACATGTTAGCGTCTACTGGAATGCGTGTCGGTGAAATGGTCTTACTAAATCGAAATGACATTGATTTTAATGAGCGCGAATGTGTTGTGTTTGGTAAGGGCGATAAGGAACGGATTGTGTATTTTGATGCTCGAACGAAGATTCATTTGCAACAGTATTTAAATAGGCGAATAGATGATAACCCTGCACTGTTTGTTTCACTGAAAGCACCGTTCGAACGTCTGAAGATCGGCGGCGTTGAATCCAGACTTCGTAATTTTGGAAAACAGTTAGGACTGCAAAAAGTACACCCTCATAAATTCAGGCGAACCCTTGCGACTATGGCAATAGATAAAGGAATGCCCATAGAACAGCTTCAACAACTATTAGGGCATCGACGGATTGATACGACCTTGCAATATGCCATGGTCAAGCAGAGTAATGTGAAAATTGCACATAGAAAATATATTGGATGAAGGAGCTTCAATATGGCTGAGTGGAAAGAGTACGAGCTAGGCCAAATATGTTCACGCCTTAGTAGCGGAAAAGGGTTGCCTGCCAAATATATCAAGGAGACAGGGGAGTTTCCGGTTTATGGTGGAAACGGTCTTAGAGGTTATACCGATACTCCTAATTTTGTAGGTGATTGCGCAATTATTGGACGTCAGGGAGCATATTGCGGAAATGTTCGTTATTTTAGCGGAACAGCATATATGACAGAACATGCCATAGTTGCTTGCGCAGATGAAAAGAATAACACAAGATACCTGTCTTATTATTTGTCCACAATGCACTTGGGACGGCTATCTGGGCAATCAGCGCAACCAGGCCTGTCAGTAAAAACACTTTCAAAGCAGGTTGTTAGAGTGCCTTCTTTAATTACGCAGAATAGAATAGCATCTATTCTCGCATCTATCGAAGATAAAATTGATGCAAATGATAGGATAAACAATAATTTAGAGCAGCAAATGCAAGCTCTTTATAAATCCTGGTTTGTTGATTTTCAGCCGTTTAACGGAGTGCAACCGTCAAATTGGCTGCACACTGACATATATTCAATCGCAAACATCATTTATGGGGCTCCATTTGCTTCGAAACTGTTCAACACAAGTGGAAACGGAAAACCAATCATCCGTATTCGAGATCTAAAATCACAAGAATTTGTTACCTACACCACAGAAGAACATCCAAAGGGACATTTGATTCAACCCGGTGATATTGTAGTTGGTATGGATGGTGAGTTTCGCCCGTATATTTGGGGAAACGAAGAAGCTTGGCTTAATCAACGAGTATGCATTTTTGAAAACAAGCGTCCTAAAGGAAAAGCTTTTGTCCTCTATACCATTAAACCGTTATTAAATCGCATTGAGCAAACACAAGTTGCGACAACGGTAATTCATATTGGCAAAAAAGACTATGATACTTTTGAAATACTACTTCCAGATGCTGATACACTCGAACAATTTGATGAAACAACTTCTCCGATGATAGAACAAATAGTTACTAATCTTTTAGAGAATAAAAGATTAGTAATACTCCGTAATACATTGCTTCCTAAACTAATGTCTGGCGAGCTGGATATTTCTGATATAGACCTTTAAGCCGCTAAATTATTGTTTAACGAATTTTAAGGGGGAAATTAAAATGCCCACGATTACAGATTGGATAATGGTTATTGTCACAATTATTTATGTAATTGCTACTATAGTTATCTGTTGTTTTAATGGGTTCAGTGCTTCTGCTGCGAGTAAACAGATCAAAGAGGCACAGGAGCAATTGAAAGAATCGCAGCATCAGCAACAACAAAATACCGGTATTCAACTATATCAGTTGAGAAAAGATATAATTCAGAAACTTTCAGAAGAAGAATACAACGAAATATACTGGGATATTTCTCTATTGTTTGACGATTCGATTTTCGATGAGTTCGTATCTCTAACAGCACAGGTTCAAACACTTAATACGATACATACGTATATGAATGTTTTTGAGGATCATCTAAAATTTGATTTGGAAATGGGCGTATTTGAAAAATTTCAACAGTTGGAGGCTGATTCGAATCGACCAGATACAACTGCTGCTTTGGAAGAAGAACTTTACAGATTTTGCGATCAATATACTTTTACACAGTATTTTGAACCAGACAACGAAATAAAAACATTTGACTATAGAAAGTTATCGAAAGAAGCAATTTCTCTGAATTCATCTATACAAGCTAAACGTATGGCCTTATTTATGAAAATGCAGAACTTTATAAAGAATAGTCTTTCATAAAATGCTATTTATAGGAGTGAGTAACTATGCCAGGATTATATACAGAAGCTGACTATGAAAATTCGGTCATAGAGCTTTTCAAAAATGAATTGGGCTATGAGCACATCTATGGTCCTGATATAGAAAGGGATTTTTATAGTCCGTTGTACGAAGAAGTCCTGGAGGATTCTTTGTATCGGATCAATAGAGGTTTGCCGGCTGAAGCCATTCAGGACGCTATTTCCAAATTAAAGAACTTTGAGAATGGCGAGCTGGTTCAAAAGAATGCGGTGTTTATGGACTATCTGCAGAACGGCGTAGAAGTGCGCTATTTTGTAGATGGCGAAGAAACTTCGGCAATAGTTTATCTTGTGGATTATAAAAATGTTCAGAACAATTCCTTTATTGTAGCTAATCAGTGGACCTTTATTGAGAACAGCAATAAACGTCCGGATGTTATCCTGTTTTTGAATGGCTTGCCAGTGGTCCTTGTTGAACTGAAATCTCCCTCTCGTGAGGAAACGGATGTCTCAGAAGCATATCGACAGCTCCGCAATTATATGAAAGAAATTCCGTCTATGTTTATTTATAATGCTATTTGCGTTATGAGTGATCAGCTTACCTCCAGAGCCGGTACCATTACATCCGGTGAAGACCGCTTTATGGAATGGAAAACAAAGGACGGAAGCTATGAAAATACACAGTATGCACAGTTTGATACCTTCTTTGAGGGGATGTTCCAAAAGGATCGCCTTTTAGATATTATTAAAAATTTCATTTGTTTCTCCAATGAAGGAATTCATAGCTTTAAAATTCTTGCAGGCTATCATCAATATTTTGCTGTGCGAAAAGCGATTGAGTCCACAAAGCACGCTTCTGTTACCGATGGTAAGGGTGGCGTATTTTGGCATACCCAGGGGAGTGGTAAGTCACTTTCTATGGTATTCTATGCTCACTTGTTGCAAGAGGCAATGGACAGCCCTACGATTGTGGTGATTACAGACCGTAACGATTTAGACGATCAACTTTATGGACAGTTTGCAAAGTGCAAGGATTTCTTGAGACAAGAACCCATACAGGCAACTTGTCGCAAACTTGGAGATACACCTGCCAAAAGCGATGTGGGACTCAAAGACTGGTTGGATGGCAGAAAAGCGAATGGTATCATTTTTACTACCATGCAAAAATTTGAAGAATCTGCTGAAGCTTTGTCGGAACGTCGTAACATCATTGTTATGGCTGATGAAGCGCATCGTGGACAATATGGTCTTGCTGAAAAAATTGATGAGAAAACCGGTAAAATCAAAATCGGTACAGCACGTATTATTCGCAATTGTTTGCCGAATGCGACTTATATCGGTTTTACAGGGACACCTATTTCTACAAAGGATAGAAGTACCCGTGAAGTATTTGGTGACTACATAGATGTTTATGATATGACACAGGCTGTGGAAGATGGAGCAACCCGTCCTGTTTATTATGAAAGCCGTGTTATTAGGCTGAATCTTGACGAAGATACAATGCGCCAGATTGATGCTGAATACGAGTTGATGTCTGCAAATGCAGATGAAGAAGTCATTGAAAAAAGTAAACATCAGCTGGGACAACTTGAAGCCGTCCTTGGGAACGATACTACCATTAATTCTTTGGTTATAGATATTCTGGATCATTATGAAAACAATCGTGAAAATCTGCTTACCGGTAAGGCAATGATCGTTGCTTATTCTCGCCCGATTGCGATGAAAATTTATAAACGCATATTGGAACTAAGGCCGGCATGGACAGAAAAGGTAGCTGTTGTCATGACCTCGGGAAACAATGATCCGGAAGAATGGCGACAGATTATCGGAAATAAGCATCACAAAGAAGAACTGGCTAAAAAGTTCAAAGACAATGCCAGTCCGTTGAAAATAGCTATTGTTGTGGATATGTGGCTGACGGGCTTTGATGTGCCTTCGCTTGCAACAATGTATGTTTATAAACCGATGAGCGGTCATAATTTGATGCAGGCCATTGCCCGCGTAAATCGTGTCTTTGGAGATAAAGAAGGCGGTTTAGTTGTGGATTACGTAGGGATTGCTTCTGCCTTAAAGCGAGCAATGAATGACTATACCGCTCGAGACAAGAAAAATTACGGGGATACCGATATTGGAAAAGTTGCCTATCCGAAATTTTTAGAAAAATTATCGGTCTGTCGAGATAAGTTTTACGGGTTTGATTATTCCAAATTCAGAACAGGGACAGATCTTGAAAGATCAAAGACAATCAGTGGCGCTGTTAACTTTATTATGGGCAGAGAAAAGATGGAGGATAAGGATTCTTTTATCAAAGAAGCCCTTATGCTGCATCAGGCGCTGTCCCTTTGTTCCTCTCTCGTAGATGAAGATAGCCGTATTGAAGCGGCCTTCTTTGAATCCGTGCGTGTTCTTGTTTTGAGACTAGCAAATACGGGCGTTGGTAAAAAGATTTCTCTTCCAGAAATGAATGCCAGAATCAATGAGCTTTTAAAGCAAAGCATTAAAAGTGATGGAGTTATTCATCTCTTTTCAGATATTAAAGAAGAATTTTCTTTATTTGATCCGAAGTTTTTGCAAGAAATTGCGAATATGAAGGAGAAAAATCTTGCAGTTGAACTTCTAAAGAAACTTATAGCGGAGCAAGTTTCTGTGTACCGCAGAACAAATGTAGTAAAATCTGAGAAATTCAGCGACATTATGCAGAGATCTATTAATGCATATTTAAATGGCATGCTAACCAATGAAGAAGTTATCGAAGAAATGCTGAAACTTGCTAAGGAAATTTCCAAAGCACAGCAAGAAGGGGACCAACTGGGATTGTCTGCGGAGGAATTGGCCTTTTATGATGCACTCACGAAGCCACAGGCTATTAAAGATTTTTATGAAAATGACGAATTGATAGCTATAACAAAGGAACTGGCAGATACATTACGTCGCAATCAAACCATAGATTGGCAAAAGCGTGAATCTGCAAGAGCTAAAATGCGTATGCTGATTAAAAGACTATTAAAGAAACATAAATATCCACCAGAAGGTATGGAAGATGCCGTACAAACGGTGATGACACAGTGCGAGCTTTGGACGGATAATGTGATGATTTCTGAATAGCAGCAAAAACCTTTTTATCGAATCACTAGAAATAAAAAAGCACCTCTTATGAGGTGCTTTTTGTTTTAATTTTATTAGTCTTATTCTCTTCCAAAAAGATAATCTAATGAGACATTTAGAATTTTTGAAATGGCATCAATTTCTATATCTGTTACAGCACGTTGTCCGTTTTCAATACGTGAAATAGAGCCACGGCAGGTATATACAGCTTGTAACTCTAGCTTTTCAGAAAGTTGCTTCTGACTCAATCCTGCTTTGTTTCTAGCTTCTTTAATGCGCTCACCGATAATATTTAATTTTTCGGAATCAATAATTCGTTTCATATCTAAATTTTAAAAGTTTAATCTACTTCGATTTTTCCATGTTCTGCTTCAAATTCAGAAACACGCTTCTTTAGATACTGCTCAATTTCTTTGTTGGCACTGCGGCCTTCAGATTCTGCGATATATCGAAATTTCTTGAAAAGCAAACGATCAACACGTAAGGTGTAACGCACAAGTTTGTCATCCATAGTTCAAGTCTCCTCTAATTGCTGATGTTAGTATGACTTAATTATAGTGGAAAATTTGCGTCACAACAGAAATGGTGGTATTATGGTGTAAAAGTGACGAATAAAAAGAAGGGGTATAATGAAAATCGCAGTTATTGGTTCTCGAAATTTGACGGTACAAAATTTAGACGCTTATTTGCCAGAGGGGATAACGGAACTTGTGTCTGGTGGAGCAAGAGGGATAGACAGTTGTGCGAGGGAATATGCGCGTCAAAAGGGGATGAAGCTGACAGAATTCTTTCCAAATTATTCCTTGTATGGACGCAGCGCACCGCTTGTCCGCAATGATTTAATCATAGATTATGCCGATGAAGTGATTGCTTTTTGGGATGGACAATCCCACGGAACAAAATATGTCATCGAACAATGTAAACGAAAGCATAAGAAAGTGACAGTATATTTAAAGAATTCTTGATTTTAAGTTTTATAGTCATTTTCTTTATATTTTACAACGCTTGAGGTTTTTCTGATTTTGATATAATATAGAAGGATGAAATCGTGTATAGAAGGTGAAAACAGATGCCGTATGAAAATAATCATTATGTTCCGCAGTTGGTTTTACGGCGATTCAGTGAAAGACCGTGTGTTTATAATATTCAAACGGGAAAATATAAAAAAGCAGGGAACACGCAACATATTTTTGCCGACAAAAATATTTACACAACAGAAATAGAAAAGAGATTGGGACAGGAAATTGAAATGCCGTTTGCCGATATTTTGACGAAGAAAATCTTAAAGGTTCCGGTGGGCGGCGAATTAACGCTGACAAGAAAAGAACTGAAAATCATCCGGAAATTTTTGCTCGCAGAGCAAATGCGCATCGAATCTGTGCCTGAAGATATTGAGAAGATCAAAAATTTGAAGCAAAAAAACTCCCAATTATTTAAGGAGATTTATCCGTATCCGGAGAAAACAATTCCCGGAGAAACCATAGAGGAATATTGGCTTCGGTGTCTGCAAGTGCTGATTGAGTGTAAGGATTTAGAACATATTGGGGAACACGAGCTCTGCACAAGTTATCTTTACTACTGGGCACAGATTTATAAGAACGGCTATCTCGCCATATGGGATTCTTCAAAGGACGGTACGGAGTTTTTAATATCGGATATTGGTATGACCTCAGAACGAGAGGAAAGTGTTCTTAAGTTAGGACTTCAAATGGAGAAAAAAGAATGCCTGAGAAAGCTCACAGAGAAAAATAAAGAAAATACTTATGGCTCAATTTATGCTGATCTTTATCACAAACAATTTCAGTTCCATGAGAATTTTTATATGTTTTCTATTTCAAAAACCAGAATGCTTGCTATTCTCAATCCGTTTTTCAGACTCTATTCTAAACGAGAGCATCTGGAAACCCCCACGATATGGCCGAGTAAACTGCAAGATAAAAAGCTCTTTGAAAAGAATAAGTCACCGAAATTACAAGTCGCATTCGGAAAACCGATGTATCAAAATAGCGATAAATTTACCTATACAGTGTATTCCATGCGGCATGAGGATATCTTGTGGGTTAATGCATATATGCTCGATCGGATTGAAAAACTGGTAGGCTTTTCATCTTTGGAAGGCGTAAAAGAAAGTATCGAGTTTTATATCAACTACTATAAAGATTACGGTATGCCGGCACTGAATAACTATGATCCGCTTTTGAAAAGAATTGAAGCGCAGGAAAAAATACAAAAGGAAATCAAAAATGAAAACCACCCGTAAGGCCGATAAAGAAGGTCATTACGGGCGTTTGTTTTTATATGTGTACATTGAAGTCTTAGCCAGGAAGCTAAGAATCCGCTTTTCCGGCATATCTATAAGGCACAGTACATGGATTGACAAGAAAGGCTATTTGTTCTAATATAGCTTTATAACCTATAAAACAGTCGGGAGTTTTATCATGCCAAAACCAAAGCAGCAAATGCAAAGTCAAAATCCGCCAACTTATTATCTTTTTTTAATATTGCTTCTTGTCGGCGCAGGAGTGTTTATTTATCTGCTGTTTAGTTGGGCAACGGGTAATAAATTAGAAATAGCGACCATCGACGAAGTGCGTCAGATTATGACAGGATATGGCTTCGAGGAACAAGAATATAGTGAAAAGCCCGTAGCCGAAGCCGGGGAAAGCTATAGATATATGTTATTCACCAAAGGCGATACGGAATTGAAGTTTTTAACGGCAGGTGAAGATGTCGATTTGAAAGTAAGCTTCTTCGATATTCTGCATAAGAAAATTCCTGTGTCTTCAGACTATGTAAAGCAAAGAATAAATCGTCGAGCAAATTTTCAGCAGGTAGAAATCAGATACAACGGAACACTTTTCTATATAATGCAAATTGACAACACAGCGTTGTATATAGAGAGTCCGGAGGAAAACGAAGACGAGATTTATTCGATTACCCGAGAGCTTGGATATGTTCCAGAATTTTAAAAACAGAAGATAAAAATCAAAAACGCCCGTAATGCCTGTGGATAAAGGCTTTACGGGTGCTTTTATATGTGCATGGAAACACCCTCCCAAAGACTAAAAAACGTTTTCAGCGGAATGCACAGGAAGCTGACAATACATTGACAAGAAAGGTAATTTGCTTTAATATAGCTTTGTAGAATTCATTGCAGATGGGAGTTATAGTATGCCGAAACCGAAACAGCAAGTTCAAAGCCAAAATACACCAATCTATTATCTCTTTTTGCTTTTATTATTGGTTGGCTTTGTTGTTATTGTTTATTTGGCATTCAACTCAATCACAGACGAAATAGAATTTGCTGATGCTCAAGAAGTACAACAGATTGTATGTCAACATGAGTATGAAAAGCAAGAGCTTACTAATCCGATTACTGCGGAAAACCAGACTATACGCCTTCTTAGCAGTGATTTATATGTAAAAGGGGATATACGGATTGAATTCTATGTTGCCGAAGATAACAACAGTAGTCGGGCTGTATATCACTATTTTTGTGATATTTTTAATACGTACCATAATGGTGCGGTGGGGGCTGACCTTACCAATGCACGAGCAAACTTTATGCAACGGCAATATAAAAACGACGGAAAGCTTTTTTATCTAATGAAAATTAGTGATACAGTTTTATATATAGAAGGTCCGCAGGAGCAAGAGAAAGAGATATTTTCTATAGCAAAAGCTCTTGATTATGTACCAAAATAAAGGAGATGTTCAAATGACGGCAAGACAAAAAGCGGTTTTTACAGTGATGTATTTTATTATCATGGCAATTCTGACTTTTCCTTGTACACATTTTATATTGGAAAAGCTTTACGTAGCCGGTGGTACAACACCAGAGGAAGCAAAACGGAAAGCACGGGAGCTCAATGCACAGCACCAAAATACACAAATGTATTTTAAATCCTGGCTTTTGCAAAATGCACCGGATAAATCAAAAGTAGAGAATTTATATAGGCTGTACAGCTTGAGCCGGCTACCAGCTGCACTCTTTTGTATGTTTGCTATTATGGGCTTGTTTACTCATATATTTGATACCTTTTTACATATTGGCATGATTCTAGTGCCGGTTTATCTTTTGTTCCTCTTTGTCGTGGGCAAAGTACAGAAGAACAAGGAAGAATAAAGCAAGCCTTATCGGAGTACCGATCAAGCCGTTAATTTTAATTAGGGAATATAGTAAGTGCCGGCTTTTAACATTTCTTTGTGTAGAGCTGGATCCAATGGACTCATATTATTGAAAGGGGATTGGAATGATAGAGTTTACAGGATATTTATCGGGAAAGACCTTGAAAGTTTTTAAGAAAAGATTTGCCGGATTATATCAAATCTCCCTGCTTTGCGGGGTGGTAGTTGTTACGCCGTTTGTGATTGCCATGTCTATGCAAATGCATTGGAAAGAAGCGCTGTTCTTTATTCCTTTGGGTGTTGTATCAGCCGTCTTTTTACCGTATCTTCAAGTTAAGACGGATAAAATGCAAATGGTTCCCAAACGTATCTATATTAAAGACGGTAAAATAACCGCTATTTGCGATAAGCTGGATGAAAGAAAAAGCTTAGAGGATGTAACTAAGGTCTATGACTGCGGAGAATTTTACAAGCTGAAATTTGGCGTAATTGAGTACCCACTGAACTTCCTTTGCCAAAAGGACCATTTAACAAAAGGTACGATTGAAGAATTCGAAGCATTGTTCGAGGGCAAAATCATACGCAACTGCAAACCCCGATAATGCGATTTGTGTTAGCGATTAGAATTTCCTTGAGGTGATAACATGAAAAAAGCAAAGTGGAAATGGTTATTTCTGATTCCGCCGATTATAACCTTTATAAATATAACTCTTTTAACAGTAGGTATTCCGTTTTGCGCGGTGCCGTCCAACTATGGACCTGTGGCACTGGTTTTAAATGTTTGGATTGAGGAAAAATATGTTTTGATTTCTTTGGCTGCGGCGGTATGCATCTGTGTGGTGCATTTAGTGTCATTTTTTATGATACAGAAGAAAAAATTCCTTTTCCCAAGTCTTTCTTGCCTTCTGCTTTTGGGGGATACGCTGATAACCGGTTATTATTTTATAGGCGACTTACTGCGAGATCAGGTTTGCAATTTTATGATAATGGAATATTTTATCTTTAACTGCCTATTTTTCGTGCTTTGGATTATTGCGATTAAGAAAGCCAAAGCTGTAAACCCGCAATAAACTTAAAATATGTATATTCTTTTTAATCATTAAGGCAGTCATGTGCATTATGATTCCTTCTTTACTGGCAAGGACAGGGAACATGAACTCATTATCGAAAGAGAGAATATCTTAAAGATAGAGAGTTTTAGCCTATTCTAAAAAGACAACCCCCACACTATCACTTCGGCGGTAGTGTGGGGATTTTAATATTTACGATCTGAATTTCGCCATATATACCTTTTCTGCAAACATATTTCCCCTAATGCGTTGACATAATGAGTAAAATGTCTTATAGTAAACTACAAGAGACATGTAAAATATGGGGGATATATATGATAAAACGGTATAAAGGTACAAAGATGTATTCTATTGCTTGTTTTATTGCGTTTGCAATTGTTGCTGCTATTTGCAATGCAATGCTGTGGCCACACAAGGATTGGGTAGGACTTTCTGCTGTAAATGCAACTTTTGCTGCGGGATTTATAGATGCTTATAGGCACCTGAATTTGACCTATGAGTTATATGACAATAAGTTGGTTGTGTATCGAAATAATAAGCAGGTAAAAATGATCTGTTTTTGTAATGCTACCAAATTTCTGTGCTGGGGTTGGATGCATGTTCCACTTTGCTGGAAAGGTTTTGCACTAAGTGACGGACATACCAATATTGTTATTCGCCATATTGATAGCAAAGAGTATAAAGACCTTTGGATTAGACTTTATGATTTGGTGGAAGCGCAAGCAAAATATTGTCACCCGGATGCCAAAGCCAAGGAAACGATTGCACAATTGAAAGAGGAGAGATTTTCCAATGAATAAAGGACTCAAGAAATTTTTTATCGTATTTTCCTGTATTTGCATTGCTGTGATTATTGCCGGCGTCGGTGTCATTTTATATATCGAAAACGGCGTAAAAAACAAAGATCCACGATTTATCTCTTTGGCTATCGAACGAGCAGAAAGTGCTTATAACAAAGATAAAAACGCAGATAATTTGATAGCGCTTTGTGATACTTTATGCTTCAGCGGGGACGATGAAAAAATAGTAGAGTATTTTCCGCAGTTCCTCTTTGATGAGGAAATTGTAGCGAAGATTAAGAGCGAAGATGACAAAAAAATATACGATGGATTTTTGAGCTCTTATTTCATTTCAATTTATCGTGCCAAAGGTGCTGATGCACTGTATGCCGAATTAGAAAAACACATTCAAAGCTATTATGACCAGACTCAAAAATATATTTATATCAATCTTACCATTGTAAATGAGATTTTCCCCCAAAGAAGTGAAGATTTGATTGGTATTTATCAAGTCTTTGTAAAATATGCAGAGGATCAAGGCATACAAGAAGAAATAGAATTAGCGCACAGCGAATATGAAACCGCACAGCAGTACGTTGATGAACATACGCTCTCCGATGGGACATTAGCTGCAGCCTAAAATCATTTTGCACAATCTAATTTATAGAACTCCCCACAAGATTGCTTCGGCGGTCATGTGGGGATTTTAATATTTAGACTCTGATTTTCGACATTTATACCTTTTCTGCAAACATATTTTCTCTAACTCGTTGACTTTCCAGAGTAAATAACATATAGTAGAAGTTGAAAATATTTTAGCTTTAATGGTGTAGTATTCTAAAAAGATTATGGGGAGAGAATCTTTTATGAAGAAAAATATCGCAAGCGTTTTAATGATGCTATATCTTGTTTTGTCTTGCTCTTTTTCGTGCTTTGCGTTAGAGGAATTTATTACTGTTCCGATTTCCGAGGAGAAAGAAAAAAGTCTGTGGCAAGCTATGTGTGTTGCATCTGTTCCGGCACCGGAAGATTTGCAGTCCGGCCCGGATTTAATCGTGAGCTTTGATGTTGCAGAGAATGGAGACATCCTCTTAGGCTTAGAAAATAACCAAATTTTACTTTTGGATAAAGATTTAAACAGTATCAATTCCTTTACATTTTCTACCTATGGAGATTTCTATGTGCGCTGGGAAGAAGATGCTTTTCTTTTATATAATGTAAGAAGTTCTGTAATTTCTAAAATATCCAAAGAGGGCAAATTAATTCAGCTAATTAAAACGGATGACAAAAGTTATGAAAATAACACTTTATGGAGAATGGCGGATGAAGATGCTGACATAAAGGTAGGGATGGATAACTATTCGGTTAAGAACTCTTTTGGTCCGTTAAATTTACTTTTGCCAAATTATGAAAAGCTTGTGAAAACAGATGCTCAGGGCAATGAAACCGTACTTTATCGTTCTTGCCCCATGGCGAATGTAAAACAATTGCTTTTTGCGGGAGTGTTTATTGTACTTCCTGTTTTGTTTGTGTGTGCAATCTTGTTCCAAGTGTCTGGCTCTAAAGGAAAAAAACTAAACCACATGGCTAAGATTTTCTTACTCGTTTTTGAAATCTTATCAGCCGTAGTTTTGGCTGTCGTTTCTATAATTGGGATTCTTCAAATGGCATTTCATCCTTTGTTCTTAGAAGAATTCTTCCGAAAATTTATAACAAACTGGAATTTCCAATATCTATGGATTCCATTTTCTATCAGTACATTTATATTGATTACCTCTGCGTTTTTACTGAACTTTTATTTTAAAGAGAAGAAATAGAAAATTAGGAGCTTATATTATGGCTTATATTATTTTACGTATTGTATTATTTTTGGCGTTTTTTGCTCTGGCCTATTATTTGTTTAGTAAAGTAGGAAGAAAGAGCACCAAAGTGTCGGTTGGATTATCTTGGTTTGTCGCTATGTGCGTGGTGTATTTTAGCATGCTGAGTCCAATAGAAAATGTAATCAAACCATTTAAAACGATTGAAGAAGCTTTAGAATATCAAGCCCAGGGGCAGTTGCTTTGTGTATTAGAAGGGGAATCTTCTGTTCTTGGCATAACCCAAAGAGGCGGCGTAACTAAGGAGCAGGAGCTGTGTTTTTTTCCTAAGGGAAAAAAGAATACATACGGCGTGAGGGAAGCAAAAGATGCTGTTCGTGTGAAAAGGGGAGGAAAGGACGAGTTTGTATATACAATCTATCAGTATAAAGGCACGGAAGATTATTATGTGATTGTTGCCGGCGTTGTATCAGATTGTAATGATGTTGTATTTTCCGATTCACAAAATACGACCTTTCAGAAAATTTATGTGGACACCACGGGTGAAACAACAGATTATGTTTGTTACGGAACGGTCTGGAACGGGTATCCGGATGTGGATAAGATAACGATTTCCTTTCCCAGTGAAAACAAACAGCAGGTTATTTAGATATGAAAATGGATTTTAACGGGGTTTCTTGAGAAACGGCGAGAGAAAAAGGGGATTATTTTATGACAAAAGAAAAATGGGAAGAACTGAAGAAAAAACAATTAAAGCCTTGGCAAGCAGTGATATTTTATATTTTCATTATTGCGCTTCTCGGCTCCAGCTTTTGGGTATTGTTCAACAATCTGCCTTATGTTCAGAAGAAAAGGGCGGAGAGAGCCTTTCAGAAATACGAGCAAAAATATTTGGAAACACAGGACGAGGTTAGTCTGATTAACTTGGCTTTTAAGGAAGTCACACCTGAATATGTAAGTCAAAAAGTGAAATATGCGAAAATGGCCATTGATACAGTCAATGCAGAAAATATACAAAAATGCGAAGTGTATCCCACTTATCAAAAACAGGCGGATAAACTGCCGATTAGAGATTATGCCATTATCAATTATATCGTTGATATTGCATTAACGAAGGATTACGACCTGTTATCCAAAGAGTTTGCCTTATATTATCCGCAAGTGGAAGACAAAACACAGGTTATGTTAGACGGTATATGGGGCCTATATTATGGCCGATATAAAGATCCTGCACTGCTGGATGCGGAGATGACAGCCTATCAATCTATCGCCGAGCAGACAGAAGATACCGTTTTAAAAGAGGCTTGTGATGTACAAATAAAAGCCTTGGCCGAACTGAGGGACAATTAAAACGAAGGGGAAAGTTGTATGGATCTTTTAGCAGTAATAGTATGGTTTTTCATTGTCCCGATTCTGGCTTTTTGTGCTAGAAAAAATTTCGCAAAAAATATTTTGGAAGAAATCCGTATGGATGCCCCTGAGCATCAAAAGAAATTGGTAAAGCCCAATCAAAAAATTCGTAAGTGGTTTAAGATAAAAGAAAAAAAGATCCCACGCTTTTTATATGTGGATTTTTGTCTGTGCCTTGGCATTTTTGTGCTTTCACTTATTAATTTGACCATATATATTATTTTTCCGTATCCTGAAGTATTTATAGGCGTAAATACAGTGTCCAATTTACTTATACTCTCTTGGATTGCTGTGGATATTATTAACACTTGCGTATGGCGACATAAGTATAAAAAGCCTAAAAAACGCAAATAGTTTTTTAGGCTTGTGAAACAGCAAAAGGGAGTAAAAACGGAGGGGTAAATATGAAAATTAAAAAGCTTTTAATCTTTATATTTATGGTTGGCTTGCTTGTGTGCATCAGCAGTATCAGCGCTTTTGCTATGCACACAGGGTTTGAAACGGAAGAACTGAGCCAAGAAGAGAAAGATACCGTTTTAGAAAATCTCTCGTTTACTTTGCTTTCCGAAGAACCTAAACCCAATACCATAGAATGTTTGGATGTGCATGAAGACGGCAGAATAGCAACAGGCACAAGCGGTACGTCTACTCGAACGATCTCCGTTTATTCTCCAGAGGGTACGTTTTTGTATGGATACCTTTGGGAGGATGTGCAAAGCTTTGGAATTGCATGGGACGGAGACAATATGTTGGTTTATTTAGTAAGAAGCTCTTTAGCGGTCTCTGTTTCTCCAAACGGCGAAATCTTGGAACTTCTGGATATCAAAGATAGCATGGAAAACGACAAGTATTGGCGTAAGGTTGTGTTTGCAACGGAAAGAAAAGTTGCAGATAAACAGTATAACCTCCAAAATAATATGGGCATTTTTAATTTCTTCGCCTCTTCGTATGCACAGCTCGTAGAAACAGATGCGGACGGAACTACCAAAATGCTTTATGATATCAATACAGCCTACACTATAAAGATTGCTGTAATCTTTGTTTTTGTTCTTACCATGTTTATAGGCGGTGGATTTTATATCGTGCACCATATACTGAAACAGCAAAAAGCAGATACAAAGTCACAGCAAATGCCATACAACGGTTCAAATCAAAATGGATGCAATGTTCGATGATTCGAGGGAGAATCGGAAGTAAGAGCAGTTTGCAAAGCGTGGCATGAATTCTTTTTAAAAGGATATCTATGGGGGATATAGATATGGATATTTTAACATTTTTGAGATATATGATTACACCGCTTCTTATCAATCTAGCCTTGAGCTTTGTTTTGTTTGGCATTATGAAGCAGAACGACAAAGCGCTTGTTGCAAATGCAGGTAAAGAGTTTGTTAAGATTTATAAGCCTAAAGTCTATTTTTATATTGCCCTTGTCGGCGGTTCTATCTCTGGTTTCCTTTTTGTAAAAATGTTGGAAGATGATGATCAGCGTTTCATCGTAATATTGCTGGAACTGTGTATGTTCTTTTTTACCATATTGGCATTATACCTTGCTGTTTGCACGCTTGTTTTGAAAATTGTTATATTTAAAGGTGAGCCCTATTTTCGTTATCGCAATTTATTTGGAATCACCACGGAAATTCCATATGATCAATGTGAGTATTATACTTTAGGCGAAAATATCATTAAGCTAAAAACAACCAAAAAGACATATTATTTTGATAACAAAGCCATTTGCATAGACTTCTTAATTGCGGAATTGCGAAGAAAGAAAAT
>RCNI01000016.1_pt1 | contig 110975 bp, 72 predicted proteins | sample 2041151 | NCBI WGS metagenome assembly RCNI01 (sample SAMN09708214, study PRJNA481090) | feces metagenome | isolation source: feces | place: Antarctica: Albino Rookery
GTGTCTGGATCGTAATCTCTCCCATAGGCGTCTGGACCTGTTTACTGGTATGACCATTGCGTCGATTGCCTAAATCGCGTTCTTCCTGGTCTAGATGGGCATCCATCTCCCCCTCAAGGGCGCTGTTCAATAGGTTCTCTAGAAGTGGTGCCAATACACCATCTTTTCCTCCAGACAATGTTTTGCCTGCTTTCAACTGTTCAATAGCCTGTGCTTTGAACTCTTCGTAAATCAAATTTTTTGCCATAAAAAAAGTGTGTCTGTAAAGTTAATGTTTTTCTTTACCTGACACACTTAATTTTACTCCCTCTACCGAGCTTTATTCCAATCTAAGAAGGCCTCTTAATCAATATTAACCGTCCAACTTTTGGGGGGCATATCACTTTTGATTCACCCTCTTGTATAATTTCGGAATGAAAAGAATGTCTTATTGGATTTCGATACATCCCAGAACATTGAAATTTGTATCAATGAAATAGGCGTGCATGGTGTTTCCTGTTGTTGTAAGCAATACGTCTGAGAATGCTCCAGTACCAGTCCAGTTGGTGTTTGCCCAATTTTCATCTCTCTTGACGAGATTGTCAAAACTGTATTTCATTACAACTTCGGCTGAATCAGGGTCTGTTGCATCCAATATGACAAGAGCGGGACTTGAGTAATTGAAATGTGCACCTTGTGTGTAGGCAATGTATTTTTTGCCCTTGAATTCTGTAGTTGAGATACAGTTGAAGTTGCAGTTGGAATCACCTGTGGCATTATGTAATTTTTTCCATCCGTTTGCCTGTGGGGTGATTGATGGAAGGAAATATGGACAATAATCACCTCCATATCCTAAATAGTAGAGACCGTCTTCAAGTTTTTTTCCGGCAGGAGTTGCACAAAGGTTTTCTGAACTCCATCCCGAATACGGCGCTTTTGTCCAGATCATGTCCTGTGCAATTCCATTTTTCACTTCCCATACGATGACAGCACCGTCACTGCCAGTAGCAACGGCCGCTGCAACTACGGCTTCGCCGTTTATATCTCCATTGACTCTTATGTTGCCGGTAGATACACAGTAATAACTTCCAGTATTGTATTCTATGAATTTCTGAGCTTCGAAAGTCTTCACATCTGTCACTTTATATATATCCATCTGACTGGCTGTCGCCGCATTTGAACTTACGAGAATATTGCCTTTCTCGTCTGTAATTATATTGTCTGCATGGATACCTTCAGGTAGATTGATTGTCGCAAGTTGTTTCCCGTTTGAAGGACTCAGAGTATGTACTTTGTTATAGTTTGAGACAATAAGTGTTTCACCGAGAATTGATAATCTGGAGATGTTCCCGCTTTCAAAGTTTTTGATGTCGCCTGTTGGATGACAGGACCATTTGAGTTTTGCCTTACCTTCTTGGATTACGATGAGGGTAACTGCCTTGTCTTTATATTTTTCTTTAACTGGAAGGATGTTGATTTTGGCAGTACGTTCCCCGAAGGCATTATTGGCTTCATTGGCTTTGAAGGTATATGTGTTTCCTTTTTGCTCTAGTACGCCCCAATTCCCGTCGGATGTTTCAACCTTGTATTCAATATTTGCGCAGACGGTGAATTTCGCTTCACCTCCTGATTGGGGAATTTCGCAAATTTGATCTTTTAGTTCAAAGTTGGGCTCCCAAGCGGCTTGTTTTACACTTATCTCGATATCTTTGACATTATTTTTGATGATGACATTGCCCAATCGTTCCGCTCCATCCTCTTCTTGAGCTTTTACTGTAAGGGAGATCTCATCTTTTGTCATTGCTTTTGTTTCAGAAACCAAAATCCATGACGGAGTTTCGATTGTGTAGGGTATATTATGGTTGATAGAAAGTTTGATTTCACCGCCATTCATAGGAATCTCATATTGGTTTTGTCCTTCTAGTTGAATGGTGTTTTTCTGAAGCTGTGTCACAGTTATTTCTTTCTCGAATTTATCGGCTTTGAGTATAACGATAGCATTTCTGTTATCATCAGTTGTGTTTTCTTCTGCGTAAACTTTTACAGATGTTGTACCTGATTTTCCTGATGCAGGGGAAACTGTGCACCATTCGATGGCCGTTTCTTTCAATTTTGCTGTCCAATCCACGTTGACATTGAAGTTGATTGTCGCAAATCCTCCTTCTGCGGGAATCGTCAATGCTACATCTGGATCTTTTAATTCAAGTTTGGGAATGACAGCTTCTTCTTTTTTACAGGCAATTGCAGTAATGGCAATTGCCATCAATAATGCGAATCGTTTCATAAATAAAGTGATTTGTGGTTATTTTGTTCAAAGAATTATTGGAATGTTTTAAATGCATTTCTGAAATTGTTCCAATAATCAAACATTTTGATGTGGCATAGATCGAAAATGAACAGTCCGTCGGATTCATTGATACAAGCTTCAGTTATATCTTTTATCAGATTTCCACATCCTCCATTTTCGAATCCGGTCCCATTTCCAATGTCTGGGCCTCCTGCAAAAGGAACATCTCCTTTGAATAGGTTTCTGGCTTTCTTGCAAAATCCTTGCATTGTCCATTCTCCAGAGCCCCAGATATTTTCAGTGCCAGCATATGCTCCAATAAACATGAAGTCACAATGGTCTGCATATCCGTAGTTTTTATATTCAGGTGTCGCCCAACTGTAATGCCCTTCATGGTATGGATCGTATTTAGGACTTGCCCAATTTACACCAGATTCATAGTATGAGGAATACCATCCTCCGACGTAAGCCCCGAATCTGATGGATGGATTTACTTCATGGGCTTTAGCTGATGCTTTCTCAATGAAGTCATGAATATTTTTTGCTCTGAATTCCAGCCATTTTTTTTGTATTTCTGTAACTGGACTGCTTAGTTGTGAAGAACCTGGTTCAAATAGGTCGTCTGGAAATCTCTCGATTTTCTTTCCAATGTGTTTCTCAAATTTCTCTTTGGAAATATTTGAAAAATCGCTGCCCAGACCATGGTCATCATAACGACATCTGTCTAGCACTATGCCGTCCAATTCTTTGTAACTGGCTAGTTCTCCGATGAGATCAAGCAGATATTCTACCACTTCATCGTTGGCTGGATTCAGAAAACGTGTTCCGCTTTCATCTAAGTCCATCACGTTTTCAAGTCCAGTAGAAGTATTCGCTACAGTTGCCCATCCTTTTCTTTCTGGATGGGAAAATAACATTCCGGTATTGCCTAATCCGTATGGCTCAATACATCCTCCTGTAAAAGTGTTCATTGCCGCATTCACACGGATACCTGCTTTATGTCCAGCATCAATGAATGCTTGTAGATAGTCGAAGTCGGCTGTTCTCTTTATCCATATGAAATTGCCGTTTTTCCAGGCTGCAATTTTTTTGAGAGGTTCTTCTGTCGCTGATTTGAATAGTACACCGGAGACGGATGGCCTCACGTCTACAATTACATCTGTAAATCCAATCTCTGCGAGCTTTTTCATGTCCTCTGATATTTTTTCTTCGCTATTGGCATAGTCCATGAAATTTGCAGCCGCGTCAATCCATACATATCTCGGCTTCTTTTTGATATCCGCAGCAGGATCATCTGGTTTGTCAAGAGTATCTGGAACTTCGATTTGTTCTTTATTGTCCCAGTCAGGATTCCATGGATACACTTTCTCGTTTTTGCATGAAAGCAGGCTGATTAAAATTGCTCCAGCCAGAATTAATTTTGTCATCATCTTCATTATTTCCATTTTTGTCATTTCTTGACGCAATCTACAGAATAAGCCCCTACAACACCACAGTTGTGATCGTAGTAATAAATGAACAATTTGAATCCATCTGCAGAAATGGCCATTGTGACGTCTCCGGCAGCACAGCCGCTGGCCGCTTTCTGATGCCATTCTATTGTATTGTCCAAAAATGCAGGTTTCATTTCCTTGATAGACTCTGGAGTGGTTATATCGTAAATGAACAATTGAGGCCCACATCCCCACATAGGGAAATGACTTGTTACAAGATGTGCAGCATAAATGGCATTGTTGAATGTCTTGCTATCCATGCAGTTCGTATTGAAGTTGGAGTTTGCCGTCATTTCTTCTGTTTTCGCTACGATTTTCTGGTTTTCCACATAAGTTATTTTGTTGTCTGAATAATAGCAAAGCATCACAGCATCTGTATTGTTTTCTGTTGTCGGGATCACTTTGGCGGCATGAACAGGTGCTGTTCCCCATTGTATTCCGAGAGGAATAAGGTTCGTGGTTTTTGAAGATTTCACCTTGCCGCCTTCTATTGCAATGCTGATATAACTGCCGGCATATGTGGCTCCTTCTACTCCTTCATGTGTAATCACAATTATTGCATTTTTATCGACATTCCCTGTCACTTTGATGTGATATCCGGCAGGAAGATTCTCTGTATTGCTTACTGAAAATAGTAGTTCAGGAGTCTTGGACATATCTTTTGAACGATAGATTTTAAATGTTCCTGTCGTCTTGAGATGATTGATGAAGAGTATGTTTCCCGCCTCGTCGTTCGTTATGGCATCAGCGACAGCATCTCCTGTAATTACTTCTCCAAGCTTCTCCCCAGTTTGTCCGTCAAGATAGATTACTGGTCTCTCGCTTCCATAGCATACGGCCAGCTTGCCATTCGCGGCGGCTATAGAAAGATGTACTTGAGAGGTGTAGTCCGGAGCACCGAAGCGGCTGACAGGTTCAATGTTGAAAAGTTTTTTTGCAGAACTCTCATTGAATCCTGAAGGAATTTTTGATGGGATTTTTTTAGTGATGGTATATTCGATTTCACTTCCATCATGGGCAATTAATGTTATTTTTTGGATGCTGTTGTAGTCTGCAACCGGCAATTCGAATGTGTTGTTCTTTCCTTCCACTGCTTGTCCTCCTTTTACTGAAGCATGTGCAGAAGTCGTGATTTGCGCTTTTCTTCCGTTTATATCTTCAATGGTGAACAGGTAAACTTCGTGGTTGTCATTGTCGATAAATCCTTCAATAGGCGCTGGACCGGCAAGTGTCATGGACATCATGTCAGCTTTACTTGACTTGATTCGCTTTCCAGTAATGATGATGTCCCGAGATTGTCCTTGGGCGTTGGTAAAAGTATAGTGATTTTCTTGAAGAAGATCAACAATCGTCAATGCAGGACTGATGCTGCAGTTATTGGCAAGCTCTGCTCTTAAACGCACTCTTGTCATTTGAGTCAGAGTCTGGTCATTGCTTTCTTCTGGATAGAACCAGGGAATTGGAATCTCGAACCTTTCAGCTTCCGGATCTGTTACAGTCAATTTCCCAAGTTGTTGGTCGATGAATTTCCCTGATGTAAAGTAGGCTGTCAGGCTTGTTATGCCTTGACGTTCTGCCGTAGGGTTGATGTATTCCGGTTTCTGACATGATGCCATTGTGATTAGTATGGCCGTCAATATGAAATGTATTTTTTTCATGTTATTTCAATTTTACTATTTCCATTCTTCAAATTGGTCTAATGCTCCGTTGCTTGATAGTTCGGCAACAGGAATTGGATACCGATAAAGACGTCTTGGAAAATTTCTGTCCTGGTCATCTACTGAAATATAGCTGTATTTGAATTTTTCTTCTCCAGACTTTTTTTCGATTTTGAGGCCATGTAACTGATATCCTGACAGTCCTTTTGGATAAGCTTCATGAGCAATTCCCCAGCGACGCAAATCCCAGTACCAGAATCCTTCATAGGCAAGTTCAATTTTTCGTTCATGTCTGATGCTTTCCCAGAGATCATTTCCTGTTTTGTTTGCATAAGGGAGTCCTGCTCTTTTTCGAATCGCTTTTATGGCATCATTGGCTTCTTGTTCTTTTCCTAGTTGCCAGCATGCTTCGGCTTTGTTTAGTAGCACTTCCGCATATCTGATGATGGTTGCCGGTTGTTGGCTTCCGTTGTTGGCGATTACATCATGGTTTTCATCTACTAGTTTTTTCAGGTAGTATCCTGTGGTGGTACGTCCTTTCGGTTCTCGCTCCATATTCCATTGGCACCACCCATCGATACCTCCAATAAATGGTTCTATTTTTCTTCCTTTCCATTTTGCTCCGTTATAGAGAATGGTTGCCTGAAATCTATGTTCCATTTTTTCATATGGGGGTGTTGACTCAGTTCCTTCCGGATTGTGCCATTCTTTCCAGTCTGGATATCCTCCAGATGCCAATTCGTAAGATTCTACCATCTCCTGTGTCGGAACACCATAACCTCCACCGGTCTGGCCATTGGCATAATAGTCTCCTCCAGGTGTGTAGTAGAAATCAAAATTATGAGTGATGTCCAATGACAGGTTGTATAGATATTGGAGTATCGCTTCATTATTTCCTGCAGAACGGGTTTTGCCGTATGAATCTTCATATCGTTCTTCCAGGCCATACCCGAGGGATGCGACATTGTCGGCTGCTTCCTTTGCAATGTCCCATTTTTTTGCATAGAGCATAGCTCTTGACAACAATGCCCATGCACATCCTTTGTCAAGGCGTCCTTTGGAAGTTGTACGGTCAGGCAACTGTTCTGCAGCATCCCGGAGGTCCTGTTCAATGAAATTCCATATTTTTCCCTCATCAGTCAGAGGCATGTCTTTATTGATTTTTCCCATATCTTCATCATAGAGTATAGCATCTCCATATCTTTTTGCGAGGTCGGTATAGGTGAAGGCACGTATGAATTTTAATTCTCCATTGAGCCTTGATTTGTCTTTTTCCGGCATTTTTCCGAATTGTTCCATTTCTGACATTGCCTGGTTCACCTTTCTGATAGTCTCATACCTTTCGCCCCAGTATCCGGAGTATGCATCGACATATGATGCTGTTATGGTCGTCGCATCTCCGTAGGCATATTCGCTTGGGATATAGCACAGGGCGTTATAGTTGTAAGAACTATACTTCATTTGGTCGGTCAATGCCTCTGTCATGCCAGCTTTGCATTGATCATTATGTATGTCGATGAGGTAGCTGTAAAGGTAGTTGACTGCATATTCTGCATTTTGAGTGTTTTCCCATATCACCTTATCTGAGACTTTGTCTGTAGGTGTCATATCCAGATAACTGCATGAAGTGCAACCAAATGCCGTTGCTGTTGTTATTGCAAGTGCTTTCAATATATTTCTCATGATATTCAAGACTTAGAAAGTTAGAGTAATTCCTCCCATCAGCATACATTGCTGTGGATAGTATCCATTGTTTACGCCTGGAGATTCCGGGTCGACTCCTTGAGGGAGTCCGTCAATGGTAAATATGTTTTGTCCTTCTACGAAGAATCTAAGGGTTTCAATGTTCGCTTTTTCGGTTATCTTTTTCGGAAGAGTATAGCCGAATTGTGCAGATTTGAGTCTCAGGTATTTTCCGTCTTTGAGCCAGAATGTGCTGCTTAGTCCATTGTCCCCTCCATGAGATGTAGCACCAAGCGTAAGGCGGGGAAATGACCCTTCTGGATTATAGATGCTATAGGCATTTTCAACTAAGAAAAGTGGTGAGTTCCCCCCTTCCTTGAAGGTTTGTGTCCATACGGTATTGTCATCATATCCGTTGTAATAGGTTCCGGTCAATGACACATCGAATAAGGCGCCTCCTGCAAATTGTGCGTTGAAATCAAATCCGTTCCATGCAAAATCCAAATTGAGACCATATGTGATTTGCGGACGATTGGGTCTGCCGACACGTCCTTTGTCATATCCGTCAATTTTTCCGTCTCCATTCAAATCGACATATCTGATGTCTCCTACGCATGGGCGTGTATTGTACCATGCAGAATTGTCAATTTCTTCTTCTGTTCGATATAGACCATCTGCTTGCCATGCCAAAAATGTTCCGACAGGTTTTCCAACCATTTTCCAGATTTCTGGAGCGTTTGGCTCATCGGGAAAGATCAGCCATCTTGTCTTGGCGTATGTTACGCTAGCGTTGATTCCATAGTAGAATGGCTTGTTTCCTGCAAGGAAGTGGTTTCTGTGTGAAACGAGTATATCAATTCCTTTCGTGTCGATGGAATTCTTATTTACGATGGTGGGGTAGTAGCCACCCATGGATGGAGGAAAACTTGTTCCTTGTGCAGTCAGCATATCGTAGGTCCAATTGTAAAAGCCATCTATTTCCATCCCTAACTTTTCGTTCCAAAGATTCATGTCGAATCCAACATTCCAGGAGAGTGTCTTTTCCCAAGTCAGATCTTTGTTTGGAATTCCTGAAGGATAATAGGCAGGATGGTTGCCGGTGCTTTTTTGATAATCGCCATAGATTACATCATTTCTCCATTGGCTGTATGTGCTGAGAAAGGTGTAGGCACTGGCATTGTCATTTCCGAGCAAACCGACAGAAGCTCTGATTTTGAGGTCGTCAACGATTTCAGAGTGTTTTAGCCATTCTTCCTGAGACAACCTCCAACCGATTGACAAAGATGGAAAGAAACCCCATCTTGTCTTTGCCATACCTGCGAATTTGTATGAACCATCACATCTGCCAGTAAATTCAGCGATGTATTTTTCATGGTAATCATACTTTGCTCTAAAGACAAATCCGATGGAACGTGACGCATCGCTCCAGCCTCCGATAGGTTTGTCTGTAGGAACACCGTTGCCAAGTTCCGGCAGGGAGGCGAAAGGAAGTTTTTTTGCATATGCTTCTAGATTGTTTCCCTTATATTGCCGAAATTCTCCTAGGGCGAGTAAATCAAGGTGATGTTTCCCGAAATTGTTGGTATATGAAATGCTTGCCTGTCCTGTCTGGTTCTGTGAATAAGTCGTCCCTTCTCCAAGGGTGTTTCCGCTGCCGGCGCCTCTTGGATCCGCCATCTTGGACCAAGTGCCGCCATGATAGGCCATCAGATAATAAGGTGTACTAAGATTCTTGTTATAGGTATCTCTGTATTCATATGAGCCTGACAATTTGAAAGCAAGTCCTGTCAGGAATGGTGCATTGTAAGTTAAAGATGCATTTATCGTCATATCTGCACTTCTTGTTTTTCTGTAGCCAGATTCATAGATTGCAGCCAGTGGACTTTGTGGCAGTGATGTGTTCTTCTTGAGAGCGGCAGTATAAAGTCCTTCGTATTTCTTGGGCAGGTATGGGTGCATTTGTACCGTCTGGTTAGCGATTGAAAGCCAACCTTGACCTGATCCCATTTCTCCACCTCCAGTGCCGAAGCCGGGGGCATGATGCTTGGACAACATGGCTGATAATCCTATGTTGAAATCAAAATGTTTCGCTATGCGTGTTCCCATATTGGTTCTGATGGTATATCTGTTGTATTTGTAGTTGTCGATGTTTCCATCTTGTCCCAAATAGCCGAAAGACGAGAAATATCTTATCTTTTCATTTCCTCCCTGTACTGTAATGTTATGCTTTTGTGTGAAACCGGTTCCGAAAACTTCATCAATATAGTTGACATTGTCCCAACCATCTGCCGGATCGCCATTGAGCATCATGTCAACTTGCTTTTTTGTGAAATATGGAACATAGTCACTTTCGCTGGAAATGGCACCGCTGGCCAGTTTGTCCATCATGTCCGCGACATTATAATAGTAGGCGAACTCCGGTCCATCCATGAATTTGGGATAGTTTGCATTGATTGATGCTCCGAAGGTTGCGTTGTATGTGATTTTTGCTTCACCTGTTTCTCCACGCTTGGTGGTCACGATGATGACACCTCCAGATGCCCTCATTCCGTATACAGCTGCTGATGCTCCGTCTTTCAGAACAGAGATGCTTTCTATGTCGTTGGGGTCAATGTCGTTGATGCTGGATACAGGAAATCCATCCACTATATAAGCAACTGAATTGACAGATCCTCTAATTCTTAAAGATGCTTGATCGAGTCCAGGTTCGCCGGATTCTTGCACAGATGAAAGTCCTGGGAGTTTTCCGGCTAACAGTTGCGATACGTTGGTGGATGGCGCTTTAAGAAGTTCACTTCCTTTTATTGCAGAAACGGCACTGGTCAATGATGATTTTTTCTGGATACCGTAGCCGACCACAACAGTTCCTTCGATAAGGTTGACGTCGTTTTTCATGACGATGTTCAATGTTGTTTTTTTCCCATCCCATTTCATGGTTACACTCTTCATCCCCATGAAAATATATTCAATTGAATCACCCTCTTTGATATTGATGGAGTAATTTCCGTCAACATCAGTAGTTGCAACATTGTTGGTGCCTTGCTCAATTACAGCCACTCCTGGAAGAGGTTCTCCTTTTTCATCTGTAACCTTTCCGTTTATCCAGTTTTGGGCAGATGCTGCAAATGCTCCTGAAAGCAGCATCACAAGTGCCATAATCAAGACTTTCCCGCAAAAGCTGGAACTTGATTTGTTTAATGCGATGTTCATGATTTCTATAGATTATTAGTGTTTGTGTGTAGTGTCAAATGGGGCTGATGCTCTTTACAAATATATAAATTATTTATATTTATATATCAATATAATAAAACTGTTTGCAATGTCGGCTTTTGTTATTTTGAAATTTTAATATCTGCCGGCTCGGATTCTGTCAATGTGTGCATGAGGGAAATATCTAAGATAGCGATATGTTCTTGTCAAGTCATTCTGTATTCAGAGTTTAGGCGTTTTTATGGAACGAAGTGTTGAAAAGTTGATTATATTTGCAAAGTCATTCGAACAGGTGTATCTCGTCCTTTCTGTTTTTAGAGAGAAAATAGTAGTGTGGTTCTTTTATAGGACATATGTAAAATATTTTAAGTTGTTGTTATGTAATGAGTTATATAACAACTTGCGATATGGCATGTTTCTTGATAATAAGGCAGTTCCAATTATTTTCAAGTGAAAGAACTGGAGAGATTCCAACCATTCCTGTTTTTGGAAAACTTAATGAATTATGGAGTATGCAGATTAACATTCCCTCAGAAAAATTTGTTGAGACCGGGTCGAAGGTCGTCAACAAGATTAAAAAGGTCAACAGAGTCCCGAAGTGGTTCTGGTACCTTCTTTCAGTCATCGCCCTCGCTTTGGTCGCTTTGGTGGTGTGGTGGAACTGGCCTGAGCCGGCGAAGCCCGTCTATCCGATGATCGAGGCGGAAAAGGTGAAGACGCAGAATGTCGAGATATATGGAGAGTATGCCGGTAAGATCCGAGCCCAGCAGTATGTTGAGGTACGTGCCCGCGTGGAAGGTTATCTCGAGGAGATGCTGTTTACTGAAGGTACTTATGTGAAGAAGGGGGATGTTCTCTTCGTCATAGACCCGAAGGTCTATCGTGCCAAGGTGGAGAAGGCCAAGGCTCAATTGAACAAGAACAAGGCGCTGGAGCTGAAGGCCAAGCGTGATCTGGATCGTATCAAGCCGCTGTATGAGCAGAATGCCGCCAGCCGTCTCGATCTGGACAATGCGACTGCCGCTTATGAGAGTGCCAAGGCCGAGGTGGTCATGGGTGAAGCCGATTTGACTCAGGCTGAAATTGCGTTGGGTTATACGACGGTCCGTTCTCCTATTTCCGGATATATCAGTGAGCGTCATGTGGATATGGGTACTTTGGTGGGCCCGAGCGGCGCTTCTTTGTTGGCGACTATCGTCAAGAGCGATACGGTTCGTGTCGATTTCAGTATGACGGCGCTGGATTACCTCAAGAGCAAGGAGAGAAATGTGCAGCTGGGTCATGCGATGGACGACCGTGACTGGAATCCGTATGTGACCATCACCCTTGCCGACAATTCCCAGTATCCGATGAAGGGTCTGGTCGATTTCGCCGATCCTCAGGTGGATCCGAATACGGGAACTTTCTCTGTCCGTGCCGAGATGGCCAATCCTGACCAGATTCTCCTGCCTGGACAGCTGACCAAGGTGAAGTTGCTGCTGGATGTGCATGAGAATGCCATCATCGTCCCTCGCAAGGCGGTCGTGATTGAGAAGGGCGGCGCTTATATCTTTGTCGTCAGAAAGGACAATGTAGTGGAGAAGCGTTTCATTGAACTGGGACCGGAGGTCGGCAACATCGTGGTTGTGGACAGAGGTCTGGGCGCTGATGAATATATTGTTACAGAGGGGTATCACAAGTTGACTCATGGCATGATCGTGAACCCTGTCATCAAATCTGAAGAGTCTCCGGCTGCGGAGGATGATTCAGCCACCTCAAAATCAGTAGAATCAGATGAAAAGTGATTTTTTTATAGATAGGCCCGTCTTTTCTACGGTCGTTTCCATTGTAATCGTGCTGGTGGGTATGATCGGTATGGTGCTGCTGCCTGTTGACCAGTACCCTCAGATTGTCCCTCCGGTGGTCAAGGTTTCCGCTTCTTATCCTGGAGCGGGCGCTGAAACGGTGTCACAGGCGGTTGCCACTCCAATTGAACAGGAACTTAACGGTACTCCCGGTATGCTTTACATGGAATCCAGCAGTACCAATACCGGCTCCTTTACCGCTACCATCACTTTCGATATCAATACAGATGCGGATATCGCCGCTGTGGAGATTCAGAACAGGGTGAAGGCGGCGGAATCCCGTCTGCCGGCGGAAGTCGTCACCAATGGTATTTCCATTGACAAGCAGGCGACCAGCAAACTGATGACGATTACCTTGAAATCAAGTGATCCGAAGTTTGATGAGATTTATTTGAGCAACTATGCTACTCTGAATATTCTGGATATGCTCAAACGTGTGCCAGGTGTGGGACGTGTGTTCAATATCGGCAGCCGTTATTATGCGATGCAGATCAAGGTGCAGCCGGAGCGTCTGGCGGCTTTGGGTCTGACGGTGCAGGATATCCAGAGCGCCTTGAAGGAACAGAACCGTGAATCTGCCGCCGGTGTCTTGGGCCAGCAGCCTATTTCCGGGGTGGATGTCACCATTCCGATTACGGCGAAAGGACGTCTTTCCCGTGCGGAAGAGTTTGAGGACATTGTCATCAAGGCCAATCCTGACGGTTCCATCCTTCGTCTGAGGGATGTGGCGACGGTCGCATTGGAGGCCTCTTCCTACAATACCGAGAGTGGTATCGATGGGGAGAATGCCGCTGTGATGGAAATCAGAATGTTGCCGGGTGTCAATGCGATGGAAGTGTCCAAGGATATCCGCGAGGCGATGGAGGAAATCAGCAAGAATTTCCCGGAGGGTATCAGCTATGATATTCCGTTCGACATGACGACTTATATCAGCCAGTCCATCAAGGAGGTGTACAAGACTCTCTTTGAGGCGTTGATTCTGGTGATTCTGGTCGTGTTCCTTTCTTTGCAGAGCTGGAGGGCTACTTTGATTCCGGCCATTGCGGTGCCGATTTCGCTGATCGGTACATTCGGTGTCATGCTGGCTTTCGGCTTTACGTTGAATACGATGACTCTGCTGGGTCTGGTGCTTGCGATTGGAACGGTGGTCGATGATGCCATAGTGGTGGTGGAGAACGTGGACCGTATCATGAACAAGGAGAAGCTTTCGCCTCGGGCTGCGACCAAGAAGGCGATGAAGGAGATTGGTGGCGCTCTGGTGGCCATGTCTCTGGTGCTTTGTGCCGTGTTTGTTCCGGTCAGCTTCCTTTCCGGCATGTCCGGAATTCTGTTCCGCCAGTTCTCCATCACCATTACCGTGTCTGTCATCATTTCCACGATTGTGGCGCTGACTTTGAGTCCGGTCATGTGTTCTATCTTCCTCAAACCTGCTGTGGAAGGCGAGGAGGAGAAGAAGAACATTGTTTTCCGTACCATCAACCGTTGGTTGGACAAGGGCGCAATCTTCTATGAAAAGATGATCGGCCGTTCCTTGAAGTATCCTAAACGTATCTTCGCCAGTTTCGGAATCGCTATTGTCCTGGTGTGGGCAATGAGCCGTTTTGTCCCTCAAAGTTTCATTCCTCAGGAAGACCAGGGATATTTCACGGTGGAGCTGGAACTGCCGGAAGGAGCGACATTGGAGCGTACCAGGGAAGTGACAAACCGTGCCATGGCCTATCTGATGGCTCAGCCTGATGTGGCGCATGTTCTTGATGTCAAGGGTTCCAGTCCTCGTGTCGGAACGAACCAGTCTCGTAGCCAGCTGACGGTCATCATGAAATCTTGGGAAGAACGTCAGAACCAGAATCTTCCTGAATTCATGGACCAGGTCAGAAGGGAACTGGAAAAGTATCCGGAAAGCAAGGTGTTCATCAGTTCTCCTCCTGTGATTCCAGGAATGGGTAGCTCCGGTGGATTTGAGATGGTATTGGAAGCGAAAGGCAACATGACTTATGCAGATTTGCAGCAGGCGGCTGACACTTTGCTTTTCTATGCGCAGCAATGCAAGGAGTTGTCCAGAGTTTCTTCCAGCATGCAGAGTGATATCCCCCAGCTCTATCTGGATGTGGACAGGGATATGGCAAAGCTGATGGGCGTTTCTGTTTCAGATGTGTTCACGACTATGAAAGCATTTACCGGTTCGGTTTATGTCAATGATTTCAACCTCTTCAACCGTGTGTACAAGGTATACATTCAGGCAGATGCCCCCTATCGTATGAGCCGGGACAACCTCAATCTATATTTCGTGAGAGGAAATGAAGGGAAGATGATTCCGATCACTTCCATCGGCAAGACCAACTATACGATGGGGCCGGGAACCATCAAGAGGTTCAATATGTACAATGCCGCAACTATTACCGGTGAGGCGGCACAGGGATACAGTTCCGGTCAGGTGATGGCTGTTCTGGAAAAAATTGCACGTGAAAAACTGCCGGAGGACATTGGCATTGAATGGAGCGGCATGTCTTATCAGGAGAAACGTCAGAGTGGTCAGGTAGGTTTTGTGATGTTGCTTGCATTTCTTTTTGTCTTCCTTTTCTTGGCGGCGCAATACGAGAGTTGGAGCATTCCGATTTCGGTTTTGCTCTCTCTTCCTATTGCTTGCGTGGGGGCATTCCTTGCAATCTGGCTTTTCAGATTGGAAAACAATGTCTATTTCCAGATTGGTCTGGTCATGTTGATTGGATTGGCGGCCAAGAATGCAATCTTGATTGTGGAGTTTGCCAAAGAGCAGGTGGAGGCTGGCAAGGATGTCGTGGAAGCTGCCCGTAATGCGGCCATCTTGCGTTTCCGTCCAATTGTGATGACGTCTCTTACCTTTGTTCTGGGTATGCTTCCTCTGGTGCTTGCTTCAGGGCCTGGTTCTGCCAGCCGTCATGGTATCGGAGTCGGTGTCTTCTTCGGAATGATAGTGGCCATTACTTTCGGAATTGTCTGTGTACCATTCTTCTTTGTTCAGGTTTACAAGTTCAAGGAAAAAATGAAAAGGAGGAAAAGCAAATGAAAATCTTGATGATTCAATATAAAATCGCGGCGCTGCTGGCAGTTTTTCTGCTGGCAGGGAGTTGTGCTGCACCCAAAAGATGCATGTCACCAGAACTAAATCTTCCAGAATCAGTGATAGCTGGAAAGACAGCGGATTCACTTTGTGTCGCTGATCTCAAATGGACAGAATTGATTCAGGATACATTGCTGACGGGACTTGTCCAGAAAACTTTGGAACACAACAAAGACATGATGATTGCTTCAGACCGTGTCAAGGAGCTGGAGGAACTGCATCGTGTGGCCAAGTCCGGTTGGTTCCCGACTTTGGATGGACGGGGCTACATTACGCACAAACTCAACCAGAATGCTGCAGGAGAGAAGAATATCAAGGTGGAACCAGGTCTGAAGGCTTCTCTTTCCTGGGAAATGGATTTCTTCGGCAGAATCCGTCAGAGCAACAAATCCGCTATGGCGAAATATCTTTCATCGGTGGAGGCCCAACGTGCTGTTCAAATGACTTTGATTGCCTCTGTTTCTACTGCCTATTTTGAACTGATTGCTTTGGACAATGAACTGGATATCGTGAAAAGGACACTCCAGACAAGGGAAGAGAGTGTAAATAAAGCAAAGCTGCGTTTCGAAGGAGGATTGACCACCGAAATCCCTTATCAGCAGGCTCAGGTGGAGTATGCCCGTACTGCTTCATTGGTTCCAGAATTGGAGAAAAAGATTCAGATGAAGGAAAGTGAAATTTCGCTTCTTGCTGGAGAATATCCCTCCGAGATTGTGCGGACCCAGACAAGTGAGAGATTGTGTTTCCCTATGACTGACCAGATTGGCATTCCTTCTGAACTGGTCAGCCGCAGACCAGATTTGCGTGCGGCCGAACAAGATTTGCGTGCGGCCGCTGCTGAAGTGGGGGTTGCGTGGGCGAATCGTTTTCCAAGTTTTCGTATCAATCTTCAAGGGGGATTGGAGAATAATGGGATTGAGGATTTCTTTCGGTCTCCATGGACCTATGTTCTGGGCGAAGTGACTTCGCCAATCTTCCATTTTGGTAAGTATAAAGCTAAATATGAGGCCTCTGTTCATGTTTATGAGCAGCAGAAGCATAAATATGAGAAGATGGTTCTGGAAGCTTTCAAGGAGGTGAATGATGCCATTGTGTCTTATCAGACTTCGTGCAAGAAGGTTGTCCTTATGGAGAATTTGAAAAATGCTTCTGAAAAGTATGTTGAATTGACCCGTTTCCAGTTGAAGAATGGTGTCATCAACTATATTGATATTCTAGATGCGCAACGTAGTTTCTTGAATGCTGAAATAGACTATAGCAATGCGTTGAGAGACGAGTATCTTGCCATCATTAAATTGTACAAGGCTCTGGGTGGAGGTTGGAACTGATTCATTGATACAATCAGCCCAGACCAGAAGGGCTAAAAATGCGTCGTTCTATTTGTAGAAGCGGAACAGCGTAGAGCAATGCGGGACAGTGTAAAGCGGTTTGTTGAGAAATTCGTGAAACCCATCGGCCGTTGCAATAACGAGGGGACAGATTGAGCCGGAATGGAAAATGTCCGGTACAATACCGAGCTTCATTCCAATCCAAGAATATTGTCCGTCCAACTTCTGAGGTATGTCAGAGAAATGATACAGGAGCGGCTTCCCTTCTTAAAGGGAAGCCGCTCCTGTATCTGGATAGGGAAGGGTTATTGAAGATATTTTCCCGTAAAGTTTCGAACGTGTTCGGTATATTCTTTTGGATAGACATCGTAGGATCTGGCGTGAGCGACTCCTTTTGTGATCCATAGTTCTTTGGGTTCTGATTTGATGTCATAGAGGTCGTAGACCATCCAGGTCGGGACGTAGTCATCCTGATCACCATGGATGAACAGCATGGGCAGTTTGCATTTTTTTATCTGTTCCAAAGAAGAGGCTTCTTTGAAGTTCCAGCCGTATTTCAGATTGCATAACCAGCTGGCGGTGTTGAGAAGAGGGAAGGCCGGTAAGCCGAATTGCTCTTTCAACTCTTTTGCGAACTGGTCCCAGACGCTGGTGTAACCGCAGTCATCTACAAAGCACTTGACTGTTTCAGGCAGTTGTTCTCCTGATGTCATCATGGTGGTTGCCGCTCCCATGGAAATGCCGTGTACTGCAATCTGCAGGTTGTTTCCAAATAGTTCTGGAGTGTGCCCAATCCATTCTATCACATCTTCTCGGTCTTTCCATCCCATTTGGATGGCTTTTCCACCGGTCAGACCTGAAAATCTGAGATCAGGAAGTAGAATATTGCAATGAAGGTCATGGTGATAGAGGTAGCCGATATGAAGCATTTCCATTGCCTGGTCGGTATAGCCATGAACGATAACGGCCGTCCGGTGGGTCGGTTGTGTTGCTTTGGCATATACAGCGTGCAGACGCTCCCCATCTTTTGCTATGATGAAAGTATCTCTTAGTGCATTCTTCGCTCTCAAGCTATCTAACCAGGGATTGATCACTTTGTGACGTTCTCTGGTTACTTTTTCTGCTTCTTCGACACTCATTTGATCTGGACAGAGAGCATAGTCCAGCATGTAGAAACCTCCACCTATAAGAGTGGCGACCAGTGCAGCAATAATGGAGATGACCGTGATGGTCACTTTCTTTCTTGTACTCATGATATGATTTATTCTATAAAGTTGTTTTTACTCTGTTTTTCCGGAACCAGTCCACTTTTTCCCAGATGGCTCGGGGGATTAGTCTCCAGACAAGAACAACGAAGCGGTATTTCCAATCGAAGATGACCATGCGTTTTTTCTTCAATATGCCTTTTAATATATATTGGACTGCTTTTTTCCTGGAAATTTGACATGGATAGGCTCGTTTTAGCATCGGAGTGGCGACGAAACCGGGTTGAATTTCAGTGAATTGAATCGGATCGTCTTGGGTATGGGCCAGTTGGCTCAATGCGGCCAGATAAGTTGACTGGTATTTTTTGCTGGAGGTGTAGGAGGCGGCAATTCCGGTCCCTCGAGTGGAAGCGACAGAGGTGACGACGACAATGTGCCCCTTGTGCTGGAGGTCATGGATCCCCGATGTCTTGAACCAGTTATAGGCAAAGTCAATCATCTGCGTGAATCCGACAACATTGGTCTGAATAATCTGGTTCTCAATTTGAGGATCCAGCAACCTGTTCTGGATACCGATTCCCGAAAAATGCAGATACGAATCCATTCCTCCTAACTTCTGGACGAGCTCAGAAAGTTTTCTGGTGCAATCTGCCTGATTGACATCAATTTTCTGTATTTCTACTTGGCTCCCGTATGTTTCTTGAATTTTCTGTAGTTTTTCTATGGAACGTCCTGCAAGTCCCAGTTTCCATCCTTTTTTCAGTAGGGCGACAGCCAGATCATATCCCATTCCAGATGTGGCCCCAACTATTATTGCTCTTTTCATCGGACAACAGTTATTCGTTTGCTTCTATTATTACTCTCTGAAGAGAAGGAAAGTATAAATATATATAATTTTTCGAAAAAACAGACAGGTCTTTTCCCAAGAAAGGGCATACAAAACATTTTAGTGAGGGTTCACTCTTGATAAATTTCAGATTTTTCCGCATATTTGTTGAATTGAAAATAATGATAGTTAGTATGCAGGAGAAAAGAACAAAGATAATATGCACGATTTCCGACATCAACTGCGATGTCGATTTCATCGAGAAACTCTATAGGAGTGGAATGAACCTGGTCAGAATCAATTCTGCTCATGCTTCCTTGGAAGGTGCCCAGCGTATTGTTGACAATACAAGAGCGGTATCTGACAAAATCGGAATTTTGATTGATACAAAAGGACCTGAAGTGAGGCTCGCTCCGATGGATTCGGCGGTTGGTTTCAAAGTCAGTGAAGGTGACAAGATTGTTGTCAAGGCGGGAGATGGAAAATGTTCTCACGGTATTCTGTATACCAATTGCAAATCTTTTGTTCATGATGTGCCAGAAGGTGCTCATGTGCTGATTGATGATGGCTTGGTGGATTTGTTGGTGGAACATAAGGATTCAGAACATCTGGAGTGTCTTGTCATCAACAACGGAGTCATCAAGGGAAAGAAGAGTGTCAATGTTCCGAATGTGAAGATTTGTCTTCCTGCCCTTACTCCCAAGGACAAGACTTTCGTGGAATGGGCCATCAAGGCAAATGTCGATTTCATTGCCCACTCATTCGTGAGAAGCAAGGAGGATGTTCAGGAAATTCAGCAGATATTGGATGAGCACCATAGCGAGATCAAGATTATTTCCAAGATTGAAAATCAGCAGGGTGTGGATAATCTGGAGGAGATTCTCATAGGTTGTTATGGTGTCATGGTCGCACGTGGCGATCTTGGTGTAGAAATTCCTGCAGAAAGAATACCTCTTATTCAAAATCAGATTGTCCAGAAATGCCGTCGTTTCAGAAAACCGGTAATCATCGCCACCCAGATGCTTCACAGCATGATAGAGAATCCACGTCCTACCAGAGCAGAGGTGACTGATATTGCCAATGCTATTTTCCAGCGTACCGATGCCATCATGTTGAGTGGAGAGACAGCCCAGGGCAAATATCCTGTCGAATGTGTCGAGATGATGTATAAAATTGCCAGAGAAGCAGAAAAATCAACAGATGCTTCTCTGGATATGAAATACAACCTGGTCCAGGACCATATCATGAAACCGATTGCCGCCACTTTGGCTCGCAATCTGGTGGAAGCCAGCATCCAGCTACCTGTCAAGGCCATTATCTTTGATACTTGGACAGGCCGAACTGGTCGTTATTTGGCAGAATTCAGACCGAAAGTGCCTATCTATGCCATGTGCTATCAGGAAAGGACCATGAGGGAACTGGCCATGATTTTTGGCATCTACTGCTATCCGATCCAGATCCAGAAGAGCAAGGAGGAACTGGTGAATGAGTCTATCCGTCTGCTCAAGGAAGAAGGCCGTCTGGAAGAAGGAGATTTGGTAGGAATCATCGGAGGCAGTTTCAACAGCGAAATAGGTGCCACTTACCTGGAATTCAAATATGTAGGAAAAGAATAGTTTTTTTCCTTCTTGATATGAACTGCCCCTAAGTCTTCAGCTTAGGGGCAGTTCATAGTTCATATGCATTATATTATAAATTGTCCAGCCTTTGGGGGGAGCATTCATTTTTACTGCATACGCATCATGGCGCTCTGTACGTTTCTGTTCTGGGAGGCGCCTTTCTTTCCAAAGTTCCAGGTCAGTCCCAGCGTGATGTATCGACCGAAGTTGTTGGTGTAGATGTCTTCCACGTATTCATTGGAAACGTTGTGGCTGAAGTTCCGGGTCTGGTTGAGCAGGTCTGTGGCCGTCAGGCTGAGGGTGAAGGACCGGATGCTCTTGTTCAATTTGATGTTCCACAGCAGCTGCGGATCGCCGTAGCCTTTGGAGTAGCCCCGGTACCAGGAGTACAGGACATCTGTCATGATTTCCCATTCTTTGCCCGGCCGGATATTCAGGGAAGCGGATGAGGTGAAGTCCCAGGTTTTCCGGTTGGCTTGGGAGTTCAGAGAATATCTGGAAATGTTGCTGTTGGCATTCTGCTTTAGCAGGACATCCAGAAAGTCACAGGTGTATTTGAATCCGGCGGAAGCCCAGCTGCGGATATGCTTCGTGTTGCTTTCAACAAATCCGCTGTCTCCGTTGTAGAACCGGTCTCCATCGGCATTTCCCCAGAAGGAGGACATGAACTGGTTGTAGTCAAACTGGTCGATATCCAATCCTTCAAGCATTCCTTTGGCCTGGTAGCTGTCGCTATAGGAATAGTTGCTTCCCAACGAGGTGTTGAAGGAGAAGTGTTTCTCTGGGCCGAAGGGCTGGTTCAGATTGAAATAGACGGAAGTGTTGCTCTGTGGCTTGCGGACATTGACTGGAATGGCGTAACGGGTGCCGGTCTGGTCAAACCAGATGGCATCGGATATTCCGTTGAGGGTAATGTTCAGGTTGACATCCAGACCGATGAAGGTGAAGGTCTCCCGATTGTTGTAGGCATAGGCACCGTAGATGCCGTTATAGAGATAAGGCTTCAGATAGACATTTCCCGTCTTGATCTGGAGAGGATCTCTCAGATCAAGAGTAGGGGCGACCTGCTCTGCGGATACTGCATTGTTCCATGAGTTGTAGAAGAGGTTCAGCCGGTGGTCTTTCTGGTTCAGGAAGAAGTTGATGAAAGGGGAGAAGTTCCATTTCCATTCGTCTTTTCCGGATTCGGTCTCGTTGCCCAGAGATACGGACCGGATGATATTCTTGAGGGCGGTCACTTTGGCACCGGCCTGGAAACGAAGTTCTTTCTTGCCGTACTGGAAAGCGATATTGCCGGATTCCCGTAGGGAGCTGTTCTCTGACCAGCCTGAGAAATGGTCGTTTTGCGTGCCGTCTGGATTGAAGGCGTCTTTGGTGCGGTTGCTGGAGGTGTAGTTTGACTCCAGAATGGTCTGTAAGGTCCATTTTTCCGAAATTTTTTCCGCATAGGACAGCTTGCCGTAGAAATTCAGTGACTGGTTGTCCAGATGGTAGCGGAGCGGATCGTCGGAGAGGGAAGTCTTCTCCAGGCTGCTTCCTTGCCCTTTGTCGAATCTGTAGTTGCCGCTGAAGATGAGTGATCTGCCTTCTTTTCCCATATTGGTCCGGCCGATCGCCATGGAGAGTGCGTTGTGGAAGAGGGAGGTGCTGCCATCGGTGTGGGAATAGTGGGCATTGGAAGATTCTTCGTTGGTGCTGGATTCTGACCAGTTGTGCTGCTGGACGAAATTCTTCTTGTAATTGACCTCCGGCTGGATTTGGATATAATATTTTTTCTTGTCGGTGTTCTTCAGTTCCATGTTGACGCTGAAGCCGTTTTCATGTCCGGTCCCTTCAAATCTGGAACGGGTGTCGAGCTCCGGCCCTTCCTGCTGGAAGGAGGTTCTGAAGGCAGTCTTTTTTCCATTTTTGTTGGAATAGTCATATTTGGCGGAGGTGGCGATTTCCATTCCTTTCCATCTCTGGGTGTTCCAGTTGGTTCCGGCAGAAGCGGATGTGGTGAGGCCTTGCATTTCGGCATAGGCATTCTCAATATTGGAATTCATGCCTCTGGCGACGAACATGAGGCCGGAAGTGGAAGGGACCACGTTCTGTCCGTTGGCGAGGAAGACGACCTGGTCCTTCTCATTGTATCCGGAAACCATGGCGTTGGCATGATAGACAGGTCGGCTCTTTTCCATGAGCGGATTGGACTTGCCGGAATTGATGCTGGCTCCGGCCGCTCCTGCCAGATTGCCGAACCAGCCCTTCTTGAATTCCTTCTTCAGGCCGATGTCCATGACTTTTTCTCTGTCGTCCTTGGAGGAGATGCCGGTAAAGGCGGCTTCATCTTTTTCCCGGTCAATCACTTTGATTTTGTCTACGAGGTGGGCTGGGAGGTTCTTGAGGGCGGCATTCTGGTCCTTGAAGAAGAAGGTCTTGCCTCCGACGGTGATGCGGTCGATTTCCTGACCGTTCAGCTTGACTTTTCCGTTCTCGATTTCTATTCCCGGCATTTTCTTGAGCAGGTCTTCCAACATGGCATTCTGTCCTATGCGGAAGGCGGATGCCGTGAATTCGATGGTGTCCTTCACGACTCGGATGGGATTGGCGGCGGCAGAGATGGTGGCGGCCCGAAGCGCTTTCTTGTCCACCTCCAGTTGGATTTCACCCAGATCCACCTCCCATTTTTTCAGTTGGTGCATCTTCTTGTAGGGACGGTAGCCCATCAGTTCGATGTTCACTTCGTAGGAACCGGCCGGAACCTGGCTGAATTCGATCTTTCCTTCCTGGTCGGACAGGGTCAGTTCCACAATGGTGGTGTCCCCTTGGGGAATGAGGTAGGCGGTGGCGAAAGGGATGGCTTCTGCGTTGTCCTTGTCCGATACCTTCATGGTTACATTCACATTGATGCTTCTGTTGAAGAACTCCATGTTGATCTGTGCTTCTGATTCCATCAGACTTGTCAGGATTAGAAAGAATATCAGCAGATACCGTAATTTATTTTTCATGATTATTGATATTTTGCCTTTTTTCAAGTGTTCGGACATTTATGGAAATAAAACTTTGTAATATACGAAAATAAACAGTCGATGTTCTTCAATAATCAAGAAAAATCCTGTATGGACGTACCATACAGGATCTTATTTTTTCAGGAACCGGGTTCCGGAGGGGGCGCATCAGTTCATGACGGCACAGTCGAAATATTCCTGGAAAAGACCTTTGGCTCTTTCCAGCTGCTCGCTGGTATTGAGAGGGGTTCCTTTCAGTGGATATTCTTTCCCCAGTGATTCGTATTTGTTGACTCCGAGTGTGTGGTAGGGAAGGATCTCAACCCGTTGGAGCATCTTGTAGTTTCCGTTGCCGAAATGTTCTCCCAGTGCCCGGATGTCTTCTTCCGCATCGCTGATGCCCGGAACCAGTACATATCTCATCCAGAATGGCCGTCCGTGCTCTTCGAGCCAGGTGGCGGTCTTCAAGGTCTGGGTGTTCTCCCTTCCGGTCAGGGACAGGTGCTTTTCGCGGTTGAACTGCTTCACGTCCAGCAGAATGAGGTCTGCCAGGGAGAAGAGTTCCTTGACGTGTCTGTTCCAGATGCCTCCGTTGGTGTCAATGCACACGGAAATGCCTTTTTCGTGAAGCGCCTTGACCAGCGGGACCAGCGCTTCTGCCTGGACCGTCGGTTCTCCTCCGGAAAAGGTGACTCCACCCTTCTTTCCGAAAAATGGTTTTTCGTTGATGGCCATGTTCAGGATTTCTTCCGGTGCGGTCTCTTTGCCCCCTTCAAAGGGAATGGTGTCCGGATTGGCACAGTACAGGCAGCGGAAAGGGCAGCCTTGAAGAAAAACGACGAGCCGGATTCCCGGCCCATCGTAGGTTCCCAAACTTTCGTATGAATGTACTTTCAGATTCATTCTATAGTTGGATGTTCTTTTGATTCAATTACATTGCCTCGTGGAAGGTACGTGCAATCACTTCCAGCTGATGCTCACGGCTCAGTTTGACGAAGTTGACAGCGTAGCCGGAAACACGGATGGTGAGCTGAGGATAGTTCTCTGGATGCTCCATGGCATCTTCCAGCATTTCTCTGTTGAGCACGTTCACGTTCAGGTGATGTGCTCCCTTGGTGAAGTAGCCGTCAATCATGGTCTCCAGGTTGTCCACTCTGTCCTCATCGGTTGGTCCGAGAGATTTAGGGACGATGGAGAAAGTGTTGCTGATGCCGTCATTGGCATCGCAGTAGTCCAGTTTGCTGACAGAACTCAATGAAGCGATGGCTCCGTGGCTGTCACGGCCGTGCATTGGGTTGGCACCCGGAGCGAAGGCAACGCCTTTCTCTCTTCCGTCAGGGGTGGCACCGGTTTTCTTGCCGTACATCACGTTGGAAGTGATGGTCAGGATAGATAGGGATGGACGAGCGTTCTTGTAGACTGGAAGTTTGCTGAGCTCCTCGTTGAAGTAGTGTACGAGCTCTTTGGCAATCATGTCCACTCTGTCGTCATCGTTACCGTAGCAAGGATAGTCACCCTCCACCTTGAAGTGGTCGGTCAGACCCTGCTCGTTGCGGATGGCGGTCACTTTTGCATATTTGATGGCAGAGAGGGAGTCTGCGGCAATGGAAAGACCTGCTGCACCATAAGCCAGATCAATGGCTGGATCGGTGTCGATGAATGCCATCTGAGATCTTTCATAGTCATATTTGTCGTGCATGTAATGGATAATGTTCATTGCATCGTTGTAGACTCTTGCTACTTCTTTCAATGCCTTCTTGTAGTTGGCAAGAACTTCTTCGTAGTTCAAAACGTCATTTTTGATTGGGGCGATGCCTGAAATCATCTGTGTTCCGGTGTTCTCGCAGCGACCTTCGTTCAAAGCGAGCAGAAGTGCTTTTGCGAGGTTGGCGCGGGCGCCGAAGAACTGGATGGCCTTGCCGACTGCCTGAAAGGATACGCAGCATGCGATACCGTAGTCATCGGTGTTGCGGGTATGACGCATGAGGTCATCGTTCTCGTACTGGATGGAGCTGGTGTCGATGGATACTTTCGCACAGAAATCTTTGAATCCCTGTGGAAGTTCAGGACTCCAGAGGACGGTCATGTTCGGTTCTGGTGCAGGTCCGAGGTTGTAGAGGGTCTGGAGGAAACGGAAGGAAGTCTTGGTCACTTTCACTTTGCCGTCGTTGAAACGTCCACCCAGAGACTCTGTGATCCAGGTCGGGTCACCGGCGAAGATGTCGTTGTAGGACTGCATTCTGAGGTGACGGACCATTCTGAGTTTCATGACCAGCTGGTCGATGAGCTCCTGGGCACCCATCTCGTCGATGATGCCGTGATGGAGATCGTATTCAATGTAGATGTCCAGGAAGGAAGAAACGCTTCCGAGAGACATGGCTGCACCGTCCTGCTCCTTGACAGAAGCGAGGTAGGCCATATAAACCCATTGTACTGCTTCTTGAGCGTTGTAGGCAGGTCTGCTGAGATCCAAACCATAATATTCTCCCATGATCTTGATTTCACCAAGAGCCTTGATCTGCTCTGCCACTTCTTCACGCAGGCGGACTTTGGATTCAGTCATCGGTCCGGTCAGGCTCTTCATGTCAGCTTTCTTCTGCTCGATGAGATAGTCGGCACCATAGAGAGCAAGTCTTCTGTAGTCACCGATGATACGGCCTCTGGAGTAGTTGTCAGGAAGGCCGGTCAGGAAGCCGAGCTTGCGGAATTTGAGGATTTCTTCTGTATATACGTCAAACACACCGTCGTTGTGGCTTTTGCGGTAGTGTGTGAAAATTTCTTTTACTTTAGGGTCGAGCTCAATGCCATTCTCGTTGCAGGCTCTTTCCACTACTCTCCAGCCACCGAAAGGTTTGATGGCTCTTTTGAGCAGTTCGTCAGTTTGCAGTCCGACAATGACCTCGTTTTCTCTGTCAATGTATCCGGCTTTGTGGGATGTGATGGTGGAGATGGTCTTGTTGTCGATGGCACGGACGCCGTTGTGGCTTCTTTCTTCTTCGAGAGCGACAAGACATTCCTGCCAAAGTTTCTTGGTGCGTTCTGAAGGTCCGCAAAGGAAGGATGCATCACCGCAATAAGGTGTGATGTTCCGGTAGACAAAGTCAGCGACATCAATTTTCTGACTCCAGGTTCCGTCAATGAACATTTCTTTGATTTCCATAAAAACTGTAGCTTTTTTGTTGTTCTACAAAGTTAGCCCCTAAATTTCATTTGTTCAAAACTATATTAAAGAAACGGCCTTGGAACATACTCCAAGGCCGTTTCTTTAAAAATATACCAATATTTATCGTTTTATGTCTGTCCAATTCTTACCTGAAAATAGTGAGTCATCATTGCTCGACAGCCGGTACATTGTCCTGGTTTTTCTGCTTCAACAGATGATTCTCTACATATACGGCGAAATTGGCCAGAATAAAATAGATAATTGTTTGGAGAGTCATGCCGATAATACATTCTCCTGCAGCGGAGAGATTTCCACCAGCTGTATTCATGTTGATGTAGGCCTTGCAGCCGAAGGTCGTCGGGAAGAGGTAGGAGAACCATTCCCAGAATTTTGGGAATGCGGAGGTCGGCCAGGAGGTGCCTGTCAGGAACAGGCAGATCGGCGACATGAACAGGAAGAGGATGAATACAGATTCTCTTCGTGTGATAAAGCTGCTCCAAGTCATGCTGAAGAAGACACAGTCGGTCACGAATATGAAGGCCAGCATGAGCAGGTCAAAGAAGTTGCCTCTTTGTGGCATGCCGAAAATGGCCGGCACGATGGTCATGATGTAGATGGAGATGCCCATGTACAGCAGACCGTAGGCGGCGCCGCGTCCCAGCACGATTCGTCCCATTCCGTGCCCTTTGATTTTATCTGGCAGGGAGGCAAAGCTGCGGTTTTGTTCCCTCATTGTTCCGGCGAGCAAGGACATTCCATAGAACATCGTCTGCTGGATGATCAGCAGAAGGATGACACCGACCAGAAAGATGTTGTATGAGAAAGCCCGGTTGTATGGGTTGTTCTCTTCATAAGGGATGAATTCAGTGAGTTCGGCAATCTGTTGTTCGGTGTATCCTCCAGCTCGGAAAGTATCTGCCTGAATGCGGTTCATCTCTTCGAGCATGACATGATTGACAGCCATCAGTGCATTCTTGTAGTAGAGGAAACTGCTCATGTCACAGTAGACAGAAATGGATGCGGTTTCGTGAAGAGCTATTCTTTCCTCATAATCAGAGGGAAAGTAAATGATTCCGTTCACTTTTCTCTGTTGCATCAGCTGCTTGGCTTCTTCCATATTGGCACAAGAGCAGAGGACAGCACATTCTCTGGTTGCATCTACTTCTCTAGCGTAGCGCCTGCTCAAAGTACTGCCAGAATCGTCTACGACAGCAATCGGAGTGTCATTCAGGATACCGTTCCGGTAAATGAGATTGTATAGCAACGGGTACAGGAGGCCGGCGACAAAGAAGATCAGCAGCACCCCCCAGTCGCTGAAAATGAGTTTCAGTTCGTAGGTGGCAATACCCCAGAAATCTCTGAACCAAGTCTTTATATAATTTTTTTCTTTCATGATATCTTATTCTTTCGGGAAGTTCAGTCTGATATATGCATTTTTCAGACGTCCCAGAATTGGAAGTGGAAGGAAGACGAATGCCAACATGGCCAGTACTTGCGGCCACCAGCCAGCGAAGCCGCTTCCGAAAATGACTTCCTGTACATAGAACAAATAGTAATGTCTCAGCGGGAAGGCTGCTGCCAATCCTTGGATGTAACTTGGCATGGCTTCAATCGGCAGGGTGAAACCTGAGAGAGAGAATCCCATGACACTGTACAAAGCGCCGACACTCAAGGCAAGACGTGTGACAGGTAAGCAGCCAATGATGAAGATTGCAATGCCTTCGCTTGCCAATATGAGTAGAAATACATTGATTATCATGTTCCATACTGAGCCTGTAATTGGAAAGTGCATCCAATGATAGAGCAGAAATTCCATGATGACCCCCAGAACAGTGAAGAGAGCCGTGAAGACAATCAGCTTGCCTGTCAGGGCGATGGTAATGGAATTATCCGTTATATTCATCAGATGTCTTGAGGTCCTGTATTTCATTTCTGCACCCAAAGAGTAAATCAGAATGATGATGACAATCATTTCCAGCATACCTGGCAACATGACGTTGGTCAAGTAATATCCATAATTCGTATAGGCATTGCCTATCTGATGGACATCAATGTTCAGGGGCTGGATCATGCCCATGATGGCATTGTCGTTATAACCTCTGGCTCGCAGTACTTCTCTCTTGACGGCTCCGTTCGCCAGATTGACCAGAGTCAAGATGTCCTTGTATGCAAGGGCTCCTCCGACAAAGTAGAGTCCGTTGAGATAATAGGTGAATTCTGGTTGTCTGTTGGACAGAATGTCACTGTACATATTTTCAGGGATGACACAGATGGAAGTGAGTTTCCCTTTCATCATGTCTTCCCGGGCTTCCTGGAAGGTGTCGTATTTGACAGTCTTTCCAAGCTGGGTCGCATCCAGGTTTCTGGCAAATTCTCGGGACACCCATGACTGGTCGTTGTCAACGATACCGATCGGCAAGTCATGGGGCAGTCCTTGCTGAAAGAAGGAAAGGAAGAAAATGGAACAGAAAGCCATGACAGCGACGGAACCCAGCAGATAAATCGGTCTGCGCCGGATGATGCTGGTTTCCCTGGCTATGACAGCCCATAATTTTTTGAATAGTCCCATTTTATTTTCAATTGATTCTTTCCTTTACGATAACTGACATTCCTGGGCGAAGTCCTTCGATTGGAGTTTCTGGAATGGCCCTTACTTCAAAAGTTTTTGCATCATACATATCCGTTTCTTTAGTGGCCTTCCAGGTAGCATATGATTCACGGACTGCAATATAGTTGACAATGGCAATGCACTCCTTGTTGTCAAGAGCCGGGATATAGACGCGGATTTTGTCACCTTGCTTCATGCCGTGAAGGTAGTCTTCTCTGACATTGAAGGTAAACCACATGTCTTTCAGGTCAATGACACTGATGATTGGGGCACCGGTTCCAACCAATTCTCCTGTGTGAGGGAAGATGTTAGCGACAATACCGTCAGCAGGTGAGGTGAGGTACAGTTCTCCCAAATAGGAGTTGACTTCTGCAATGGCGCCGTCTGCTTTTTCTACCAAAGCTTCAGCTGCAAGTTTGTCTTCTTGACGTGCTCCGTTCACTGCCATATTGTATTGGCTTTCTGCTGCGCGACACTGTGCCTGGGCGGCTTCATATTTTGCTTTTACCTCGTCATATTTCTGAGCGCTGGTGACTTTCTGGTCGTACAGTTTCTGGATACGGTCAAAACTTTTTTTCATTACTTCTTCCTGTACTTTCGCTTGCTGCCAAAGTTCGTATGCGCCCACAATCTGCTCTTTTCTTGCCCCGTTCATCGCTTTTTTCTTCTGGGCAAGAGCTGCATTTCTTGCAGCCTTGGCCTGGGCGAGTTTCGCACGAATCTCAGGTGAGTCTATATAGACGACGGTATCTCCTTTGTGGACCATGCTTCCTTCCTTGACATAGAGCTCTTCAATTCTTCCTGGTACCTTGCCGGAAACTCTATATTCTGTGGCTTCTGCTTCGCCCTGAATAACAAGAGGTTTAGGACGTGAGATGAAATAGCCGATGACAGCTATAGCCAGTACGATAGTCAAAAGTGCAATGATGCCAATGACCAGATTGTAATTTTTCTTATTCTGTGACATGATGATTTTCAATTTATGGATTAAAAGTAAAGTTGTAATTATTTGTTTTTTGCCTGTTTTTCGTTTTCGATGTCGGTTGGACGTGCATAGGCACCTTCTGCCTTCAGCAGGTTGGCATTGTTCATCTGCAGCTCGATGCAAGCATCAATATATTCTGAATGAGATTTCAGCCATGCTGTGTGGGCGCCAAGTGCCACATTGGTCGTGACGACCCCAGCTTCATATCCGATGGAGGCTGTACGCAAGTTCTCTTCGGCATTGAGCATATTGTTGCGTGCCATGTTGACCTTTTCCAGAGCTTCGTCAATCATTTTTCTGCACTGGGTGACTTGAAGGTCGATCATGTTTTTGGCGTCTTCAAGTTGGAGACGGTAGAGACTTGCCTCGGTTTTGGCCTTTCTGGTCTTGTTGGCCGCCTCAAATGCATGGAAAATCGGGATATTGACCATTACGCCGACATTGAACATACCTCCCCATTTGGTGTCAAACCCGTTGAATGAACTTGGATTGCTGATGAGGTAGTTGGCTGTAAGGGCAATCTTCGGCATCATGTCCGCTCTGACCACATTGACTTTTTTCTCATAAATTTGGGTGGCCAGATTGAGACTTTTAATCTCAGGACGGTCCTTGTAAATATCTTCGATATCCTTGGTCTCACGCAGGAGTGGCATGGCGATGTCTTCTGTATTTTCATCTGCCAAGGTAATGCTGCTGTTCAGGTCCAGGCCTATCTGTTTGCAGAGGAGCATCTTGGAAAGTTCCAGGCCGTTCTTGGCCTTGGTTGCCATCATGTCTGCTTCATTGACCTGTACTCTGATCTGCAACATGTCCGCTTCTGTCATGATGCCTGCGGCGATGGATGCCTCGACATCGTGCTCCATCTTGTGGAGAAGATCGGCATATTGCTCGGAGAGCTTCAGTTTGTTGGCGATGGATACAATTTGCCAGTAAGACTGGTCAACTCCGATGAGGATGTCTTGGTATTTTTGGTCGTATTGTGCTCTACTCAGTTCCTGTGCCAAAGCTGCAATTTTGTTGGCTGCGACAATCTTGCCGCCGACAAAGATAGGTTGTTGCAGGGAAACGACTCCTACCACCACATTCTGGATATCCAGATGGAAGGCTTTGTCAATTTCAGAGCCAATCTTGTTGACGGCATCGGCAAGTTGGGTTTTGGAAAGCTGTCCTACCACGGTTTGCCACAATGGGCTTTTCATAAATTCCATGGCGGCTTGAGGATTGCTTAAGATGGCTTGTTGAAGCTGGCCCATGGTGTCATGGAGAGCGCCATCCAAAGCTGTTCCTGCATTTTGGAGACGTTTGGACATGTCGTCTCCAATGAGACTGAGTTCCTTTTCGTTGAACATGTAGGTACCGGTCACGCTGATTTTCGGAAACCAGTTTGACATGGCGATTTTCTTGTCCAAATCTGCCATTTCCATTTTTGCTCTGGCAGTTTCCATGTCCCGATTGCTCAGGATTGCCATCTGTCGGCAGTCCTCGAGGTTCAATATCTGCTGTGCCTTCATGGCTGATGGTGCGGCCATCAGCAGACAAAGCATGAGCAGACTACGTTGCATTTTTTTCATATTATGAATATAACTTTAGAATTGTCATAATTATCGTGTTTCTTACTTTGCAAAAACATTGCCTAAATTGGCATATTTAGTGATAAAAAATGTGTTTAAATTGGTATTTTGGTCGTTAAAAAGCGAATTATAGAAAGTTTTTGCAAGGAAAATCCTTTCTTCTTCCGACCTTGTGGAGATAGTATTCTTCTTTTAGTTCTGTTTGCAGGCATGTAACTTGCTGTCTGTTTTGTCTTGGTATGGAGGATATTATGAAAAACACTGAAGTGGTCGTGATGAATTTTTCAGGTATCTACAATCTGGAAAGTTTTACGGAAAATGACGGTGTCACGATGTTGGACTGCCGGGATTTTCAAGGGGTTGACCGCTATTGTGACGAGGCTTCTGTCATTCGGCTCAAGGAGCTGATCGCGCCTTACTCGTACCGGGGAATCCATTTCATTGATTCGGGAGATTATCACTATATGTCCAAATTTTGGACGGACAAGATTTGTTTTCCGTTCAATTTGTTGGTTTTCGATCATCATACGGATATGCAGGAACCGGCTTTTGGTCCTGTTTTATCTTGTGGGGACTGGGTGAAGGAAACACTGGATAGCAATTCTTTTCTTCAGAAGGTCATTTTGGTCGGACCTCCAGAAATAATGCGGTCCACACTGGAAGCGTCTTGCAGGACTCGAGTTGAATTCCATCCAGAAAGCGAATTGCTGCATGGTGACGGTTGGCGGAAATATATAGGTGGACATAAGGATGTGCCTCTCTATATATCCATTGACAAGGATTTGCTGTCCAGCAAGATGGTGCCTACCAATTGGGATCAGGGAGAGGTCCCGATGGACAAGTTCAATGACATATTGTCTGCTGTCATGACATATGAACATGTCATCGGTGTGGATGTTTGTGGTGAATGTGCCGGTTCCTTGAATTTCATTGATCAGTGTCGTGCTTGTGAAAAAGACAATAGGGCAAATGAAGAAATCCTTGATACCGTCCTGAATAATTCTTAATTTCGCTTCTTCTTCAAAAAAGCGGCATAGATATAGATTATGATTCGGAAATTTCCTGTTTGGATGGCAGTACTCTGCCTTTTTTTATCAGTTCGCTGTGACAAGTCATACGAATATCACATGGATTCATTCATCCAGGTCTATGATAAGATCGAACGCCTTCACCTGATGACGGATCTCAATGATCAGACCCAGATTGTTGTCGGTTATTCTGGTAACGAACGGCTTGATTTCCGTGACAAAGGGGAAAAGAAGATACAGTTTGATCGGTTATGCCAGAAGCATGGAGACGTGGGATTTGACCAGGATATCTTTTTGGTAGGTGATTTGCCGCGCATTTATTCCCATTATCCTGATATCGTCTCCATGACCGTGTATAGTGACCAGGATTTTGATGAGGCTCATCCGGCCGGAACGCCTCTGGACGACTGCATCAATCTGTCCTACATCACCGCCCGTGATTATATCCAGAGCGGTTATCGTGGAGACATGCTGAGCGTGCGGAATACCGAATTCACCACCAGCCTCGACAAGATGACGGAAACGGATTTCTATCTTCTTCTGGACAATCTTGGAAAAATCAAGTTCAAGAAACTTCCGGAAGTGCTTTCCGAACATCAGATTTCGGTGGTGGTGAAGAGCAAGGATGGCCAGACTTTTGAAGATACGATCTCGTTTGATTTCGCTATTTTCAAATTGTTATAGTTGGTATTCTGTCATCTTGTTCCGAACAGAGGGCCAGATATTTCAGTTTTACATTTACCGAACTGCTGGATATCAATTTCAGTAGAATTTTCAGAAAGTGTCCGTGGAAGAACAAGTTCATCATTATATTTTTATATTTGCTTTCTACGTACTTGTTAAAATAAAAATTACTATGAAACGCAATTTGATTCTGGCTTGCATGGCAAGTCTTTTATTCGTGGGATGCGAAAAGGAGGTCCCCATCACTTCTTTGGAAATCCAAACTTCTTCCAATGAGATTTTTTATGACAGCAAAGTTCCTGTCTTGAAACTTGTAATGGTTCCAGACAATGCTACCGATACAGAAATATCATGGACTTCTTCTGATCCATCCTACATTGAGGTGGATGCAGCCGGCGTGTTGAAGATTGTCAAGTTTGAATACGACAAGGAAATCGTCATTACTGCACAGAATCCGTCTACGGGTATCCAGGCGGTGGTCGCTTTGAAGATGTTGTTGAAGAAAGCGAACATCGAAGATTATGGTATTGTCGAAATCAAGGGATACAAGTTTTCTGATCCGTACAATCATGCAAAACAGCTTGAAATCAAATTTGATATACTGGATAGAAATTTGGGTGCCACCAAGATCTACGACCCGAAAGCTTCTGACGAGGCCAACAAAGCGGCAATCGGTGACTACTACCAGTTTGGAAACAGCATTCCGGTGGCTACCGTCGAGGGCGTGAACTCCTGTTTCAACAAAGAGCACCAGGGTCAGGTGGATGACTGGACCCTTCCAGAGAAGACTCCATGTCCGCTGGGCTGGAGAATGGCGACCAAGGCTGAACTGAGCCTCCTCGCTTCTGCCATGGAAGTGGCCGATCCATATTATGGCGACCAGAGTGCTGCTGAAATTGCCGCTGCCGAGAAATTTGAGGCGCTCCTGGGCCTTCCAAAAGCAGGACAGTGGGTGATCAAAGGCAAGACTGTAGAAGAGAGAAACGGCAATCAGCCTGAACTCTATCTGCCGGCTGCAAAATATTTCTGGGGAAATGAACTGGCTGCTGGCGACAAGGAATTGTCTGACAGAGGTTTCCGTATGGCGGCTTCTTTCGAGTACAATTCTTTCCCTCTGGGAACATTCATGGCGGAGGTCAATACTGCCAGACCGATCAGGTGCGTCAGGGACTAGCCGGAACGTACCAGACCTGACGTCGGATGAAATCTCATTACTTCCGGGGTGAAGTGATGAGATTGTTTTTTTAATCTTACCAGATCCCACTTAGAATGAAGATGAACGATTTCCTTTATAAAAAGATTGTGCTCGTCCTCTTGTCGGCATTCCTTTCTGTCCTTCCGCTGTTTTCTCAGGAGACCAGCCGGATGGAGGGGACCGTGACAGACAAGGAGAACGGGAAGCCGCTTGTCGGAGTCAGTCTCTTCCTGCCGGAATACAATATGTGGACGACTTCTGACCTGGATGGCAGATTCCATTTTGAAAATGTCCCTTCCGGGAAGACCCGTCTTGTGGCGGAGCTGCTCGGCATGATCAAGGTGGAGAAAGAGGTGAACCTTCTTGCCAAGTCTTCCAACAAGGTGACTTTCAAGATGCAGGAGGCTCATTTCGGATTGGATGAACTGGTCGTTACCGCCAAACGGACGACGACGGGCGCGTCCACCGCCACTTCCATTTCGCGAAATGCGATTGAGCACATCCAAGCCACCTCTCTGGCCGGCATCATGGAACTGCTGCCGGGCAATGCGGCGGTCAATCCCAACCTTTCCTCTCCCGGCAAAATCTCGATCCGTCAAATCCAAAGCGATCCGCTCAACAGCATGGGCACCTCGCTCATCATCAACGGTTCGCCAGTGTCCAACAATGCCAATCTGCAAATCGGGAATACGGCCGTCAACGGAGGGTTGAACACTGATTTCACCTCTACGGCAGGCAGTGGCGTGGATTTGAGGCAGATTCCGATGGACAATGTGGAGTCGGTGGATGTAATCCGTGGCATCCCGTCTGTGGAGTATGGCGATCTCACTTCGGGCGTGGTCATCGTCAATCCAAAGGCAGGTGTCTACCCGGTGCAGCTGAGGGCGAAACTGAACCCGACCCTGAGCGAGGTGTCGCTGGGAAAAGGTTTCCAGTTGGGCCGGAATGGAGGAAATCTCAGCATTGATGCGGACTATGCCAAATCATTGCAGGATGAGCGGCGGCCTTATCAGGGCTATCAGCGTATTACGGCCAATCTGCTCTATTCCAAATCGTTCAGACACAATGTCAGAACGACCTTGGGTCTGGGTTTCCTGTCGGATCTGGATGCCCACAAGCTGGATCCTTCTGACAAGAAATACCAACGGGTGCGGAGTTCTTCGCAACAGGGGGTGAAGTTCAATGCGAACATCGTCTGGAATGCCCAGAAGCCGTTCCTGAAATCACTCAAGTTCAACATGGCGCTGGACTATTCCCATCAGAAGGGATATTTCCAGGAAATGAGAGGCAACTTCGGGTATATGGTCACCACTTCCATGGTGGACGGTACCGTGGCTTCCAACCTGGATGTGCCTGTATTGGACGTGCATGGCAAGGAAGTGACCAACCAGCATCTGCTGGATCCGGAGGCGACGACCAATTTCCTTCCTTATGAATTCCTGACCAAGAAGACCGTCGATGGCAAACCATTGAACTTCTTCGCCAAGGTCACGGCTTCTTCCTTTGTCCGGACCGGTCCTTTTGAGCACAAGCTGCTCTATGGCGCAGATTGGAAGACCGATGTCAATCTGGGACAGGGAACGGTCTTTGACCCGAAGTTCCCTCCGTCCGGTGGAGTCAGGATGAGACCCTACAAAGACATTCCGGCTTTGAACCAGTGCGGCTTCTTCCTGGAAGAGAATCTGCAGTTCCGTCTCTGGAAAAGGGAGTTCAACCTCCAGGCAGGATTGCGTATGGACCTGGTTCAGCCGGGCAGGGGAGAGCAGCAGACAGGGCTGTCTCCGAGGTTCAATGTCAGCTATGAGCTGGTTCCGGACCTGCTGACTTTGCGCGGCGGATGGGGCATCACGTCCAAGGCTCCGCCACTGATGTATCTCTATCCGGACAAGGCATATTACGATTTCGTCAATTTTGACAACATCGCCACCACTGCCGCCGACGATCCCAGACGACTTTCCGTCATCACGACCAAAGTGTACGATACGGCGAATGAAAATCTGCGGATGTCCAGGAACAACAAGGCGGAACTGGGATTGGACTTTACCTTCAGACAGTTTGATTTCTCGGTGACCGCCTATTCCGAAAAGCTGGTCAACGGCTTCTCTTTCGGTTACGACGAGCAGTCTTTCCAGCTGTTTGAATACATCCGGTACCGGGACAGCCAGAAGCCGGGTGACATTCCGGTGCTGCTGAAGGAGTCCACCACCGATGTGGTGCTGTCCTATCAGCGGCCGTTGAACGACAAGGTGAATGAAAATCGCGGTATTGAGTTCGATTTTGATTTCGGGCAGATCAAGGCCATCCGGACTTCCTTTGTCCTGAACGGCGCCTACATGCAGAGCCGTTCCTATTCCGATGCCGTTTCCTATTACCAGAAGAATCCGGATCCGATGACCGGTAAATACAAGGACATCGCCATCTACCCATCTGGTGACGGCAGCCAGTACGACCGTTTCCTGACGACTCTCAGGATCATCCACAACCTGCCGAAAGTGCACCTGCTGTTCTCCTTGTCTTTGCAGACCATCTGGATGGACGAACACCGCTATCTGGGGCTGGACAACATTCATCCGACAGCGTTCCTGTCGGCAGAGGACCTGTCCTGCCACCTTCTGCCGGCCGGCGAGGAGATTCCTTCCGACTTGCAGAAACCGATTCTGGAGAACAGGCGAATCGTGGAGAAATATTCTCCGCTTTCTCTGGTCAATCTGAGGATGACCAAGGAAATCAAGGAGTATGGCGGCTTCGCCTTCTTCGTGAACAATCTGTTCATGACCCAGCCTTATGAAGAGAGCCGGAGAAGTCCCGGTCATTATGTACAACGTAACCCGAGCCAGTTCTTCGGAGTGGAACTCTGGTTGAAATTTTAATTGCAGAATATGAAGACGCTACGAAATACCTGGCTGGTTCTCGCCGTTTTGTCTTTCTGTGCCGCCTGCCAGAAGGATGCCCGGCTGTACGACAGCGAATATGTGGAGGATATTCACCTTCATCTGGTCTATCAGGAGTTGGGGACTACCTTGAACTATTCCACCCCTCCGGAGGTGAAGATGGTCAACCGGACCGAGCAGATTATCCGGACTTTCCAGGCCGATGAGCAGGGAAAGGTCGTGCTGGACAGTCTGCTGCCGGGACATTATTCCTTGAATGTCACAGCCAAGCTATCCGAGAAGGAGATGCAGACGGTGACCGGCGACCCGGACGCACGTGCCGGCTCCATGGGCGGTTCGCTGAACGACCTTCGGCTGAACCTGGGGGAGACCTACACGCTGGACGAGCTGGAACTGATGATCTCTTCGAGCAATCCGGTGGTTCTGAAGGAACTCTACTATGCCGGTTCCAAGACTCCGTCTGGAGGCAATTACCGCAATGACAGTTTCTACACTATCTACAACAATTCCATCGACCCGGCCAGCCTGGAGGACTACTATCTGGTGGCTTCCGAGAATTTTGGCGGTTTCGGGCCGGGACCGCTCTGGCCGGGTGAAGAGGTCGGCCATTACAAGCACATCTATGCCGCCACCGTCTGGAAAATCGCCGCAGGAAGCGACCCGGTTGTCCTGGCGCCGGGCGAAGAGGCGGTCATCGCAGTCATGGCGGCTCCGCACAACCAGAATCCGGAGTTCAATCTGGCTTCTCCAGTGGACCTGTCCGGAGCTCGGTTCGAGGCCTATTGTCCCGATCCGGAAAATCCACATGCCGATTTTCATGCCCAGAACATGGAACTGACGTTCTGGCCGGATTATGGCTACCTATGGCGGATCAGCGTGTTCGGACAAGCCATTTCCCTGGTCAAAGCGACCCAAGAGGAGATGAAGTCCTTTGAAGAGGTGATGTTGCCCGAATCGTTCCGGGATCCGTTCGAGAGTGATGAATATTGGATCTGCAAGAAAATCCCTGTCCAGTATGTCATGGATGCGGTGGATCTGCTGCAGAACAGCACTTCCACGGAATGCAAACGTTTCCCGGCATCGCTTGATGCAGGGGGAGCGACCGTCAGTGACACCTATTGCGGCAAGAGTGTCGTCCGCAAGGTCCAGTCTGTCAACGGAGACTTCGTTCTCTACCAGGACACCAACAATTCCACCGAAGATTTCGTTGTCAATCCCACCCCATTGAAACCATTGTCATGAAGATATACTGCAATATGAAAACTATCCTGCTGCCGGCTCTTTTCCTGTTCCTGGGGACAGGTCTGTCCGGACAGCCTCAGACAAGACCGGAGGACCGGTATTTCGCAGGAATCCAGGAAAGAAGGCTGAATTTCTCCTTGTCCTCTCCGACTTTCTCCTCCTCTGCTTTCGAGGCCCGTCCGGAGTGGTCGGAAGTCGGGCTCTATACCCACTACGAGACCGGTGCGCTGCATCGGGTACAGACCGGTGAGAGCATTCATTCCATGGGCTTCTCTTCTGAAGGGAGCTTCCGGGACGGTCGGCTTTTCCTGTACGGGAAATTCAATTTCTGCCAGGAGAAGAAGAACCGGGTGCGTTTCACTTCTCATCTGGAACCGTACCGGGGCACTCCATACGACCTGGCGGACACCCTGGCTTCCGACTGGAAGGTCCAGAATTACGATGTGGCTGGGAAAATGGCTTACGAACTGGTTCCCGGCCTGCTTTCCATGGGTCTGGAAGGAAAGATTGAAGTGGCGAGAGGGGCCAAGCAGATTGATCCGAGACCTCGGACCAACAACAACAGCATCGAGTTCACGCCTTCTCTTTCCCTTCATGCCGGCGGCCATGTGCTGAGCATCGGTGGCAGCTATGACCTGTTCCGTGAAAACATGAACATGATCCTGTACAATGCCTCGGAGCCCCAGAAACTCTATGAATTCAAGGGGCTGGGACAATATACCTATTCCATCTTCTCCACCACCAGCCGTGACCGGAAATATGGAGGGAACGGACTTTCCGGCGTGCTGTCCTATCAGTATGAAAAGCAGGGGAACGGGGTTTTCCTGTCGGGAAAATACCGCAACTACGGGGAAACCGCTTCCGATATGGACAACGGCAAATTGAAGGATCTTGGAAAATTCTTCAGTGACCAGTGGACATTTCAGCTGAGGGCTCATTTCCGTTCGTCCCGTCTGGTCCAGTCGCTAGATCTGGAATATTTCCTGGCGGACCAGTCCGGCAGGGAGTATTTTCAGGTGTTCGACCCGTCCGAGGGCGTCAATGATTGGGTGACGGAGTCAGAATTTCCGCAGCGTTTCCTCCGGAAAACGCAGTCGGTATCGGGAAAATATGGTTTGGATGTGCTGAAGGGGGACGGCTCCTATCCTGTGGTGAGCGTGGAGTTGGAGGCCCGTCATGACCGGTCCGACGAGCAGTACCGGGTCATGAAGACATTCCGCAATCTGGAGACCTGGTCGTTTGGTCTGGCACCGCAGTACAATTTCTTCTGGAGCAAACGGTGGTTCTCTTCCGTCGGAGTGGAGGCAGGCTATCGTCTGGCGCAGCATTTCAGCGATCATTACACCGGTCGGAAACCGGGTTCCGATGTGGTGGAAAGAGAATTCTACGCAGCCGATTCGGGCGTCCTGTGCAACGATGTCTTCCAGGTCGGAGGACATTGGAATCTGGGCTGGTCCTTGAAGAACGGCAATGCTTTCACGCTGGATCTGGGCTACCGCTTCCGAAATGCCGTTTCTCCGCAGGAAGTTCTCTTGTCCAGACATCTGGTGACGGTCTCTTTCCGTTTCAACTGGTAATTCTTCGGATTCCGGAAGACCTTGGAGCAGATCGGCTCTGGAGTCTTCCGGACTTGTTTTCCGGCCGGATTGCCGAAAGCCAGCCAGCCTTCCGGGATGTCTTTGGTGACTACGTTGCCGGCTCCGATGACCGCCCCATCCCCGATGCTCACGCCGTCGAGTACCGAAACGTTGGCGGCAATCCAGATGTTGTTGCCGATCCGGATTCCTTTCATCCAGCAGGTTGTAGCGTCTGCACAGTTCGTGCGCCCGGTGCTTGATTTCCATCAGTTCTGGGCGGTGTTCGTCGGGCAGGGGTGGGCTCTGTTATCTACAACAAGCCCCGGAAGCTGGATTCCAACTCCCGGGGAAATGTTCATTTTTGAGGGCGGCCTCAAGGAGGCCATATTAGAATTTGCAGCTCAGCTGCAGAATGTAGCTCCTTGGAGCGGCTACTGCCATTGGACGGGTGCTGTATTCCTGGTTCCAGAGATTGTTGACAGAAATCTGGGTGGAAACCTTTTCAGTCAGCTGCAGACCCAGTCTCAAGTCACCGACACAATAAGGTTTGTTGTGCTGTTCCCAATAGGAGGCCAGATTCTGTCCGTCAGAAACACCGAAAAGGAGATCTCTGACATAGTCCATTGCCTCCGGCGCTTCTTTCTTTCGCTCGTCAATCATAATGTAATCCACGACAGGTGTCTTGCTCTTGTAGACGAGGTTGAAGCCCAGATTCAGTCTCTTCCAGTTGAAGTCAACGACTGCTTTTGCAGTGTGCTGTTGTCTGTATTTGAGGTACTTGGAAGTATTTGATTTCTCTTTCATCTGAAGTGGGTCAGTGTAACCATCCTCTACGAGGTTTTTGTTCTTGTAGTCGATATCTTCCGGCTCCAGGAATACATAGCCGAGGTTATAGGTGAGGGATGCGTCCGGGTTGATTTCCCAAATACCTTGTGTGCTTACTTCTGCACCGTAGATGCGGGCTTTGGAAACATTGTAGAACTGGGCGCCCAGTCCTGGCATCTCCTTGTTGCCAACCATGTTCATCACATCTTTGAGGCTGGTAATGTATTCGTAAGTGTTGTTGTTGAAGAACCCGAAACGGAATTCGATCATGTCGGAATATTGGGTATAGAATCCGGCCAAATCAATCTGCCCTTTGACATTGCCGAACTTGTAGCCCTGTTTGAAGCCGATTTCTGCATTGTAGCCTTTTTCAGCTTTCAGGTCCTTGTTGGGATAGACGCCGACACCGCCGATATCTTTCCGGGCATATTTCTCGGTCAGAGAAGGATAGCGGTAGCCTTGTCCGAAGCTGGCGCGCAAGAAGGTGTATTCTGCCATTTGCCAGTTAAGTCCAGCTCTGAAGATTGGATGGACTGGAATTGTGGTTCCGAAGAACTTGGATTCGGCCTCACGCTTGAAGTCATCCACACGGTAGTATTCCACTCTCATGCCGGCTGAGACGCTCAGACGGTCCCAGAAACGCTGGTCGTACTGGGCGAAGACGGCGACATTGTCGCTATTGTGGATTCCCGTCTTCTGAGAAGTGATTCGAGTGTGCTCGTAGGTCATGCCGGCAGTCAGCTGCGGACCTCTGTCCCATTTCTTGTTGAACTGGTAGTCCAGATAATAAGTATAGTCACGATCTACATGTGTAGGGGCAGGTGTTGGAGAAACGACTTGAGAAAGCCACTGGACCAGGTCTTGTTTTCCTTCTGGAAGTCCGTGTTTCATTATCCATGAGAGCAGATCACAGTAATCTGCAGTGGTGGCGGTTGGGAAGTAGTTTCCAAGAATACCGGTTGCTTGATTGACGGCTTCTTCCATATTCCCGCCAAGGAGCGGTCCTATGATGGGCTTGAGCACAGAGAAATCTTTGTTCTGGATATCTTTGACCAGCCCTCCGAGAGCTTCAATGTCTGTGCCCATGTCTCCCAATATATTGGCAATTGACTTCGGTTCGGAGCCTTGGACGATGTTGTTGTCTCTGTAATGGAAACGGGCTTTGATTCTGTGAATGGTATTGTTGTTGGGATCGGTCAGATTCAGGAATGGATTGATGTCCAGTGTATTTCCTTCTCTACCCATGTTGGCGAAAGCAGAAGGCTGGTAAACTTGTGAAGGAGAGCGCCAGATGAAGAAGTCTGCGCTTTGGTCGCTCAAGAAACTGAGGTTGAATCCATAGTTGAGTTTAAGTTCGGACTGAAGGGGCTGATGATAGGTCAAGTTGCCCCCTGCCCTAAGTCGTTTGTTGTAGCCTTGTTGTCTGTAACCCTCATCAGTAAAGAGGTTGATGGAGGCTGAAATGTCAAAGTCACCGATTCTTCTTGTGTGGGAGAAGTCGATGCCTTCATAGAAGGGGTTGCGGATTCCTGGAAGAATGTTTCTTAAGAATGGTTTGACACTGAATTTGCCTTCTTTCCAGAATGATTTGTCATACCAGCGGTAACTGTCTTGAGCCGGATTGTCATAAATTCCGATATAGGTCTTGATACTGGTGACTGGAGTCAGACTGGGTCTCTTGCTCCGAATATTGATGATTCCGTTCAATGCAGAAGAACCGTACAGGACGGAGGAGGCTCCTTTCATGACTTCAACCTGGTCGATGTTCTCCATAGGAAGGAAATTCCAGTTGACAGTTCCATTGGAGGGATCAAGGGCGTTCATGCCGTCTATCAGGACCTGGCTTCTGGATCCGACTCCATATGTCCATCCATTTCCTCCACGGATGGAAGGTTGCCGGTCATTGATGTCCACACCTGGCAGCATGTTCAGGGTCGAGGTGATGTCTGTCGGAGCCTGTCGGCTGATGGCCTCTCCTTTGATCAGGTCCATGGAGACGGTGATATCGGATAGTTTCTGTTCAAAACGTCCGGCACTTACCACCACTTCGCTGAGAAGTTCTTCCCGCAGTTTCATGAAGATGTTCAGTTTCTTTTCCTGCTGGTCCGCCAGGATCATCCGCACGGTCTGGTCTTCGTAGCCCAGACAACTGAAGGTGACGTCCACGCTTTTGGCTGGCAGTTTGATGTTATATCCTCCATCTGAAGCGGAGACGGTCCCGGTCGGTTTTCCTTGTGCATCTTTATAGAGAATACTTACTCCAGGTAATGGTTCTTGAGTGTCTGAATCGTAAACTCTTCCAAGCAAACTTTGGGCAGAGGTCAATAAGGGGATGGTCTGAAGAATCAGGAGCCATGTCCATTTTTTTGTGATGATTGTTTTAAACGATTTCATTTTAAAAAATTTGTAAAAGGAAGAGAATACTGCAAAAATCATGCTTTCTTCAGGATTTGCTCAAAATGGTATATTTTTGAGAGGTCAAAGCTTAATTTAGAAGTTGGATTTAAAACGTTTTTTCATTGATTGATGACATTTGTGAAGCTGTTTTCAGCTGTTTTTTCCGCAAGATTGCGGATTATTTTGCATATTTGTAAAGGCGATATCGCAATAGAAAGATATTGTCTCCAAGCCGACATTGGAGGATGAGCATTCTGGCAGAAAGTTTTGAGGAATATCCGATTGTACTGGTTTGGAACCTGATACTGAGTCTTTATGAAAATGACAAAAAGAATCTTTTTCCTGGATACAGAAGTGGGTGTCTCCGACAAAAAGGTTCATGATATAGGAGCTGTGAGCCACGATGGACGGGTCCTGCACACTCAGGATGTACAGGAACTGGTCGGTTTTCTGGCAAATGCCGAATATGTCTGCGGCCACAACCTGATCCATCACGATTTGAAATATCTGCGCCCTTCCTTGTACGGGAGGGTGCGTGCCTTGCCGGTGGACACTCTCTACTGGTCTCCTTTGCTTTTCCCGAAGAAGCCCTACCATGCCTTGCTGAAGGACGACAAGATTCAGGTGGACGAATTGAACAATCCGGTCAATGACTGCCAGAAGGCGGCGCTGCTTTTTGAGGACGAGGTCAATGCCTTTGAAGCCTTGCCGGATGAGTTGAAGAGAATCTATTTCGGTCTGCTGCACCAGCAGGAAGAGTTCCTGGGCCTGTTCCGGTATATGGACTATGACCCTTCTCCAAAAGGGCTGATGGGGTTTATCCGAGGTACTGTGCTCTCAGGCAATGAATTGTCCGTACTGATCCGGTCTTTCTTCCACGGCCGGCTCTGTGAGCATGCGGAAATCGAACAGATGATCCGGAACCTTCCGGTGGAGCTGGCCTATGCGCTCTCTCTGATCCATACGGGTGACCTGCTGTCCATCGTTCCTCCTTGGGTCGTGCATCAATTCCCGAAAGTGTACAATCTCATCAATCTTCTCTGCGGAGTTTCCTGTCAGGAGGGGTGTGACTATTGCCGGGAGAAACTGGATGTCCACAAGGCGCTCTACCGTCATTTCGGTTACAACCAGTTCCGAACTTTCAAGGGCGAGGCCTTGCAGGAGAAAGCCGCTCAGGCAGCGGTGGACGGCAAATCCATTCTGGTCGTGTTCCCGACGGGAGGTGGCAAGTCCATCACCTTCCAGCTGCCTGCTCTCATGGCTGGAGACAATTCGCACGGTCTGACAGTCGTCATTTCTCCGCTCCAGTCCCTGATGAAGGACCAGGTGGACAATCTGAGCGAGAGGGGAATCACGTCTGCCGTGACCATCAACGGTCTGCTGGACCCGGTCGAGCGCCAGGATGCGTTCCGTCGGATTGAGGACGGTACGGCCACGCTGCTCTACATCGCTCCAGAGATGCTGCGTTCCAAGACGGTCGAGAACATGCTCCTGTCCCGGAATGTGGTCCGTTTTGTTGTTGATGAGGCCCATTGCTTCTCTGCCTGGGGGCAGGATTTCAGGATTGACTATCAATATATCGGCGATTTCATCACCAAATTGCAGAAGAACAAGAAGTCCGGGGAACCCATTGCGGTGTCCTGCTTCACGGCGACGGCAAAGCAGAAAGTCATTTCCGATATCCGGGACTATTTCAAGAAGAAACTGAATCTGGACCTGGAGGTGTTCGCAACCGATTCGGTCCGGGAAAATCTGCATTATACCGTTCTCTACAAGGAGACGGAAGACGAGAAATATGTCGCCCTGCGCGAACTGATTGAGGCGAAGGACTGTCCGACCATCGTCTATGTCTCCCGTACCAGAAGGGCGGAGGAACTGGCTCGGAAATTGTCTTCGGACGGATTTGAAGCCCGGCCTTTCCATGGCAAGATGCCGGCGAAAGAGAAGATCGAGAACCAGGAGGCCTTTATCCGGAACGAGGTGCAGATCATTGTCGCAACTTCCGCTTTCGGAATGGGTGTGGACAAGAAGGACATCGGTCTGGTCATCCATTACGACATTTCGGATTCGCTGGAGAATTATATGCAGGAGTCCGGTCGTGCCGGCAGGGATGTCCATCTGCAGGCGGAATGTTTCGTCCTCTACAACGATACGGATCTGGACCAGCATTTCATCCTGCTCAACCAGACCAAACTGAGTATCAGCGAAATCCAGCAGATCTGGACGGCAATCAAACAGATGACCGGTACACGTCGGAGTCTGTGTTCTTCTCCTTTGGAGATTGCCCGTCGTGCCGGTTGGGACCAGAGTGTGCCCGATCTGGAGACACGGGTCAAGACGGCGGTCGCCGCGCTGGAGAATGCCGGTTATATCGAAAGGGGCAACAACATGCCACGTGTCTATGCTACGGGCATCATGGTGCGGAACATGGACGAGGCGGTGGAACGGCTGGATCAGTCTCCTTTGTTCAATGATGACCAGCGGATGAAGGCCAAGCGGATTATCAAGTCGCTCATTTCCAAGCGCAGTATCGCCCAGGCCGGGGTCGAGGATGCCGAATCCCGTGTGGATTATCTTGCGGACATTCTGGGCATTCCGAAATCGGAAGTGGTGGAGCTGATCGGGCTCATGCGGCAGGAAGGGCTGTTGGCCGATTCCATGGACATGGCGGCCTATATCCTCAAGGAGGATACCCAGCGGCGTTCTTCTCTGCTGCTTGAACATTTCGCGCAGCTGGAAAAATTCCTGATCGACCGGTACGATGAGGCCGGGGCGACATTCAATCTGAAAGAACTGAACCAGGAGGCCGAGCGTCTGGAGATTCCTCAGGTCAATATCAAGAACATCCATACGGTCCTGTATTATCATACCATCAAGTCCTATATCGATAAAGCCGAGTCCGTGGGCAGTTTCTGTGTACGGATTGTGCCGAAGATGAAGAAGTCGCTCCTGCTCGAGAAATACGAGCTGAGACTGGACATCTGCCGTTTCATTGTCAAGGATTTCTATGAAAAGGCGGCTGGCAGAAGGAGTGGCCCGGGGGAGGAACAGCTGGTGGAATTCTCGTTGCTTTCGCTTTTCCAGTCTTATGCCGCACAGTCCTTGTTCCAGGTGACCCAGCAGGACGTGGAGGATGCGCTGCTCTATCTTTCCAAGATCGGTGCTCTGAGGCTGGAAGGAGGCTTTCTGGTGTTCTACAGTGCGCTCCAGATCAAGAGGGTGGAGATGGACAATCGTATCCGCTACAAACTGGAAGACTATGCGGCCTTGAACGACTTCTATCGTCAGAAAATCCAGCAGGTGCACATTGTCGGCACTTTCGCCAACATGATGGTGAAGGACTACAATGCCGCCTTGGGTTTTGTCAATGACTATTTCCAGATGGATTGCCGGAAATTCATCAACCGGTATTTCAAGGGAGAGGCGGCTGCCAATCTCAATCGGAACATGACGTCCGAGCGGTACAGGAAACTCTTTGGTGTCCTGTCCGAGAACCAGCTCCGGATCATTCAGGACGACGAGTCGAAGAACATTGTGGTCGTTGCCGGTCCGGGCAGCGGAAAGACCCGTGTGCTGGTGCACAAATTGGCGGCAATCCTGACCCTGGAGGATGTGAAGCACGAGCAGCTGCTCATGCTGACTTTCTCCCGGGCGGCGGCGACGGAGTTCAAGTCACGTTTGATCGATTTGATTAAAGAAACTGCCAATTTTGTGGAAATCAAGACTTTCCATTCTTATTGCTTCGACTTGCTGGGCAAGATCGGCAACCTGGAAGAGGTGGACAATGTGGTCCGCAATGCGGCTCAGATGATTCTGGCTGGGGAAGTGGAGCCGGACCGGATTGCCAAACGGGTTCTGGTGATTGATGAGGCGCAGGATATGGATGAAGACGAATATCATCTGGTGCAGGCTCTGATGAACGTGAACGAGGACATGAAGGTGATTGCGGTGGGCGATGATGACCAGAACATCTATGAGTTCCGGGGTTCTGATTCCAAGTATCTCCGTGCGCTGGTCAATGAATACGATGCGCGGCTCTATGAACTGGTCGAGAATTACCGGAGCTGTCAGAAGATCGTGCGCTTCTCCAATCTGTTCGCCCGTCAGATTTCCAACCGGTTGAAGAACAGGGAAATTGTGGCGGTCTCCAAGGAGGAGGGCAGTGTCACCCTTTACAGTCATCGGTCTTCCAATATGGAAGAGGCGGTGGTCGAGAACTTGACCCTGCATCCGACGGACGGGACTTCCTGTATCATGACCACTACCAATGACCAGGCCTTCTATATGCTGGGGCTGCTTCTGAAAAAAGGAATCCAAGCTCGGCTCATTCAGTCCAATGACGGTTTCTCTCTGTATGATCTGGCGGAAATCCGTTTCTTCATCAAGAAGCTGCCGGACAAGAATCTCTATACCGAGGAAGAATGGAAGACGGCCAAGGAGGCTTTGTCTGCCGTTTATGCCCACAGCGCCTGTCTGGAGAACTGCCTGACCCTGCTTTCCCAGTTTGAAAAGGTCAATGAGCGGCTGTATCGGAGTGATTTTGAGGAATTCGTACGGGAATCCCATTACGAGGATTTCGTGTCGGAGGAGGCCGGTACGGTCTTCGTGTCCACCATCCACAAGACGAAAGGAAGGGAGTTCAACCAGGTCTTCATGCTGCTGAAGAATTTCAATCCAATCCGTGATGAAGAGAAGAGGACGCTTTATGTCGGCATCACTCGTGCCAAGGAAGCCTTGTTCGTCCATTACGACAATGGGCTGTTTGACTGGGTGAAGGAACCGGGCATCCAGAAATATCTTGTCCGTCGCATCTATCCGGCTCCGGATGAAATTTGCATGCAGCTGACCCACCGGGATGTTTTTCTGGATTTCTTCAAGAACAAGAAGAAGGAAATACTGCATTTGCAGAGCGGCATGCCACTGGGCGTGGAGGAAGGCGGTCTGTTCATAGAAAAAGAGGGCAGGAGATGGCCGGTTCTGCGCTATTCCAAGTCTTGTGCCGCCAAGTTGGAGCATTTGCGGGAGCAGGGCTTCCGGATTACCGGTGCCCGGGTGCGTTTCATCCTGGCCTGGAAAGGGGAAGGGGATGTGCAGGAGACGGCTGTGCTGCTGCCGGATATCCAATTGAGAAAATTCAGTCAGGACCCTTCTGACAATAATTGAAACAGAGAAGTATTATGCAGATAATGATTTCATGCGCGAAGGACATTTCCTCGCGAGAAGAGGTGATGGCCCATTATGGGGTGTCTGAGGTGGAGATGCGTACCTGGCCGGCGACGAGACCGGCTTTTGCAGAGGCGGCCGTGGAAGCGGCAGGGGAGATGTCACAGTGGAGCGCAGAGGCCATTGCCGGAGCGATGAAATGCAGTGAGGACATTGCGGAAATGAACCAGCTGCGTTTTGCCCAGTTCTGTCTGGAGCCGGATGAACGTTACTTGCTCCAAGCGGCGGCAACCTATTCGGGAGTGGCTTTCAAGCATCTGAGGATGCCTTTGATGAGTCCGGAGGAAAAGGAATTTGCCAACGGGCATTTGTGGATCATGTCTTTCCTGTATGGTCTGCTGCGTCCGATGGACCTCATTCTGCCTTATCGGATGGAGGGGAACGTAAAATTGAAGGTCCATGGCGGAAAGTCCATGTTTGACTGGTGGCGCGAAAAACTTACCGACACATTGTTGCAAGCAATAAACGCCGATGATGGAACATTGCTTTGGTGTTCCACGGAAGAGATGAAGCGGATGGTGGACTGGAAACGGCTGGTCCGGGAGGTGAAGGTGATTGAACCCGATTTCCTGGTCAGCAAGAACGGCAAGCAGAAGTCCATGTCGGTCTATGCCAAGATGTGCCGGGGCGCGATGGCGCGTCAGGTGATTGTGGCCGGGAGCGAGGGGCAGACGGCTGCTGAAATGGAGACCGGGCCGCTTCGAGATTTCCAGTACCAGGGTTTCTCTTTCTCTTTTGAGGGGGAACCGCTGTCCGACCTGTCCCGGAAGTGGGTTTATCTGGCTGAAAAGTAAAACTTATTTCCATCTCTCTCCGTCGTCGGAGGCAAAGAGGTCTGTCCGTTGGCTCAAGAAACGTTCCACTCCTTTTCGGATGGATCCCAGACCGAAAGATTCCGGACGGATTTCGTCCAGAGGGATGAACCGGAGTTCGGCGGCATCGTCCATCGCCTGACAGCTCTCGAGAGTCTGTACCCGGCACAGGAAGAAGAGGTCCATCGTGTGGACGACAAAGTCGGAATAGCGATATTGGTTCGGAAAGGAAAACAGATAACGGGTCTCCAGCACTTGGAGGCCTGTTTCTTCTTTTACCTCACGGGAAATGCCTTCCTCTGCGGTCTCGTACAGATCGCAGAATCCGCCCGGAAGGTCCAGCGTGCCTTTGGCCGGTTCACTGGCTCTCCGGCAGACCAACAGTTCATTCTGTTCATTGAAAATAAGCGCCACCGTGGCCGCTGATGGATTGAAATAATAGGTAAATCCGCAATCTTGGCAATGCTTGGCTTTCCCGTTGGCGACAAAAAAATGGGCAGAACCGCACTTCGGACAAAAATTGAATTGATTGAGAGGGTGTTCCATGAGAGTTTATTAAAGAATATATCTTATCTTTGCAAGATACAAAATTTAACTATTAAACTAAGATTCCAATATGAAAAAATTCGTTTCATGGATAGCTTGCTTTGCCGCTATCTCTCTTCTGGTTTCATGTCAAGAAAAACAAGCCATTTCCATTATGCCGTGTCCTGTATCGGTAGAAGAAACAGGAAAGGTATTCAAATTGTCAGAAAAACTCAATTTCAAAGCTGCCGGTTCTGAAGAAGTCCAGCAGATTGCCGGATTCCTGAAAACAGATTTGAGTCAGCGTTCCGGACTCACTTTCAAAGAATCGGAGGGCGCAAGGAGCATTGTACTGACTATTGATCAGGCCGTCCTTCCACAGCATCCTGAGGGTTATCAGATTTCAGTTACAGAAAATCAAGTGACTTTGAAGGCCAATTCTTGTGCCGGTCTGTTTTATGCGACCAAAACTCTTTCTCAACTTATGCAGATTCAGACTTTTGGATTGGGATTTCCGACATGCGAAATAGAAGATTATCCACGATTTGCCTATAGAGGCGCCATGCTGGATGTCTGCCGTCATTTCTTTGACGTGGACGATGTGAAGAGATATATCGACCTCATTTCTGACATCAAACTCAATACGCTGCATCTTCATCTGAGCGATGACCAGGGGTGGAGAATTGAGATCAAGTCCTGGCCTGAACTGACCAATATTGGCGGCAAGTGTCAAGTCGGAGAAGGAGACGGCGGTTTCTATACTCAAGAGCAGTTTGCTGAGATTGTCCGTTATGCGGCCGAGAGACAGATTACCATTGTACCGGAAATTGATATGCCCGGGCATACCAACGCTGTTCTTTCTTCTTATGCAGAGTTGAATCCAGACGGAAAAAAGAAGGAACCGTATCGTGACATCAAAGTGGGATTCAGTACTTTGGATACAAGCAACGAGCTTACTTACAAGTTGATAGACGATGTGATAAGAGAGATTTCTGCTCTTTGCCCTGGTCCTTATTTCCATATTGGTGGAGATGAGTGCAATAAAACAGAGAAAGATGAATACGTCAAGTTTATGAATCGCGTGATGCAGATGGTCCATAAATATGGCAAGCGTGTCATCGGTTGGGAAGAACTTGCCAATGCCGAGGTGGACTCAGAAAGTATTGTCCAACTGTGGAGAGGCAAGGAAAATGCTGTAATTGGTCTGGCCAAAGGCGCGAAAGTGCTTGCATCTCCAGCGGGACATTGCTATTTGGATATGCAATATGATTCCACCAGCTATATCGGTCTGCATTGGATTGGTTATGTAGAAGTGGACAAGGCTTACAATTGGGATCCTTCAGAATTCCTTGAAGTCGGGGATGATCGTATTGTTGGTGTGGAATCTCCACTTTGGACAGAGACCGTTGTCACTTTCGATGATATAGAATATCTCGTATTCCCTCGTCTGGTCGGTCATGCAGAAATCGGCTGGTCTCCAAGAGAGTCTCGCAATTGGGAAGGTTATCAGTCCCGTCTGGTCAGATATGCTTCCCGCATGGAGGCGGACGGGGTAGATTTCTACCGTTCTCCACTGGTCCCTTGGAAATAGTTTTCATGTAGGCGGAAGCGCAGCTGCCGTCATTTCAAGAAAGAACCCCGGAAATCTGATGAAGATTTCCGGGGTTCTTTCTGTGGGAAAAGGGGGAATGTTTCCGCATTTCCTTCAGGGGGATTTTTATTTGGTGAACCAGTGCAGGAATTCTTTTGCATTTGCCCTGCTGACGGTGATGTCAAAAGAGGAGGCCGGTTCAGCGATGATTTGGATGTTGCCGCTCAGTTTCTTGTTGGCGCATTTGATGGCTTTCAGGGAGATGATGCAGCTTCTGGATACTTTGAAGAATTGTTCTGGATCCATCGCGTCAAAGACATCATCCAGTGTGTCATCAATCATGTACTTTTCGTTATATGTCGTCATCAGGTAGTTGATCCGGTTCTCTGCAAAGAAATAGGCAATGTCAGAGGTGCGGATAGGAATCAGTTTCGTATTGTATCGGATGATGAATCGGTCTTTGTATTTTTTCTTTCCATCAATTCGGTAGGAATCCAGAAACTGTTTGAGTTGGATGGAATAAACAGAATCCGTGCACCTGGAAACTGCCCGTTTGAGGGCATCTGGATCAATGGGTTTCAGGAGATAATCTACGCTGCCTGCCTCAAATGCTTTCAATGCGTAAGAATCATAGGCGGTCGTCATAATCACTTTTGCATGGATTTCCACCTGTCGGAAAATTTCAAAGCAGTTGCCATCTTCCAGTTCCACATCCATAAAAATGATCTCTGCATGATGTGAAGCATCTTCCAGCCATGCAATTGTGTCTTTGACAGAAGAAGTGAAACCGACAATTTCGATATCTCGGCAATTCTCGCTGATGTTTCTGGCCAAGTTGTTCTGAGCCATCTTTTCATCTTCAACAATTAGTGCTTTCATGGATTAGAGTTTTGTATCTTTCTGATAAAGATATATTTTTTTCAGAAATTTACCGAAGTCTTCGGCAAATAAAATCCATTCGTCCTAAAAAGTCCACCACTCGTATTGCTTTTCCCACCACTCGTTTATTATCTTTTTTTTATAGTGAACAAATTCCTATTTTCGTTGCGTGTCATGGTGCAAACTGTGGCATATGACCACAGAAAAAGAATTATAACATTGATAACTGATGCAGAAAAAACCAAAATTGTCCTTCTGGCAGATTTGGAATCTCAGTTTCGGATTCCTTGGTGTTCAGATTGGATATTCCTTGCAGAATTCCAATACATCCAGCATTTTCCAGTCTTTGGGGGCGGATGTCAATACTTTAAGTTACTTCTGGCTGGCCGCTCCGATTGCCGGTTTGATTATACAACCGATTGTAGGTCTGTTTTCTGACCACACATGGACAAGGCTTGGAAGACGTATCCCATTCATTCTTGGGGGAGCTGTCGTCTCATCTGTTGCGTTGATGCTCATGCCGAACTGTCCGACGCTGCTCTCTTTCGCTCCGCTTGCGATGGGGGCTTTCATCCTTCTTTTCATGGATTCTTCCTTCAATGTCACCATGCAGCCGTTTCGTGCGCTGGTAGGAGACATGTTGGATGATTCCCAGAAGACGAAGGGATTTGTCGTACAGACTTTCCTGATCAATCTGGGTGCGGTCATCGGCGGTGTGCTGCCGACCATCATGACGGCTTTTGGCGTTTCTGATGCTGAAATTGCCGGTCAGGTGCCGAAACATATCGCCTATTCCTATTATGCAGGCGGAATCATCCTGCTGCTTACTGTGCTGGTCACCACTTTTATGGTGAAGGAATATCCTCCTCACGAATTTGCCCTCTATAATGATTTGGATGAAACCGATGAGGAGCCTAAAACCGGCTTCTGGCAGCTTCTCAAGGGAACTCCGAAGGTGATGTTGCAGCTGGGCGTCACCCAGTTCTTCTCCTGGGCAGCGCTTTTCCTTATGTGGACCTATCTGAAGCCGGCCATTTCCGGAATTGTCTGTGACCCGTCCGGTGTTATCCTTTCTGAAGGAGCGACCCAATCCTGGGTGGGGATACTGAATGCCGCTTATCCGATTCCTGCATGTTTCATTGCCATTTTCATGACCAAGATCGCCGCCAAATTCGGCAACAAGTCGGTTTATGCTGTAACCCTTCTGTTTGGAGCGGCCGGTTTCTTTGGTCTGACTTTGCTTCACAACCAATATTGGATGCTGCTTCCAATGGTCGGAATCGGTATCGCATGGGCAGGAATTCTGGCAATGCCTTATTCTATCCTTTCCAAAGCGGTAGATGCCAGAAGGATGGGAGTATATATGGGTATATTCAACTTTACTGTCACGATTCCACAAGTGATTGTCGGCCTGACCGGTGGTGTCATCTTGAAACACTTCTTTGGAAGCAATGCAGTCATGATGTTGGCGCTGGCTGCCATTTTCATGCTTTGCGCCGCCATTTCCGTCTGTTTCGTGAAAGAGAAATAACAACTAATTATTAACCAATAAATCACATGAATAAATTTCTTACTTTCTGCACAACACTGATGCTGTCGCTGATGGCCGTTGTGCCAATGTCCGCCCAAAGTGGATATGAGATTAAGGGAGTTGTCGTTGACAATGTTGGTCCTGTGATCGGTGCTACCATTATGGAAAAAGGCACTGACAACGGTACTGCAACGGGTCTGGATGGTGACTATACTCTCAAGGTTTCCAGTGCGGATGCGACTGTCGAAATCAGCTGTATCGGCTATAATAGCGTAAGTTTCAAGGCTTCTGCCCTTCCGGCAAGAATTGTTCTGGAAGAAGATGCCCTGTTCCTGGATGACGTTGTAGTCATCGGTTATGGTACCGTCAAGAAGAATGACGTTACCGGTTCTGTCGCCACTGTCAAGGCGGACGAACTCAACAAAGGTATGATTTCTTCTCCTTCCGATCTGTTGAAGGGTAAATCTGCCGGTGTAGTAGTCACTCCAGGCGGTGGCGCGCCAGGTTCCGGTTCCACTATCCGTATCCGTGGCGGCTCTTCACTCAACGCAACCAATGACCCTCTCATCATCATTGACGGACTTCCTGTCAGCAATGATGGTATCAGCGGCATGGCTGATCCGCTTTCTTCCGTCAATCCGAATGACATTGAATCATTCTCAGTATTGAAAGACGCTTCTGCTACTGCCATCTATGGTTCACGTGCTTCCAACGGTGTCATTGTGATTACCACCAAAAAAGGCTCCAAGATGAAATCTGTCATTCCTCATATTCATTTCGATTTCCAGACTTCTCTCAGCCAGATAAGTGACTATGTGGATGTCCTTTCCGCTGACAAGCTCCGTGCTGTGATGTTGGAAAGATATGGTGAGGAGCACGTTGCCTACAAGGCTCTCGGTACTGCCAACACCAACTGGCAGAAAGAAATTTACCAGCTCGCACCTACATTTGATGCCAATCTGAGCATTGCAGGCCGTGTCGGACTGGGCGAGGTCGGCGAACTTCCTTATCGTGTTTCCGGTGGTTTCCTATCTCAGGAAGGTGTCCTTCTGACCGACCATATGAACAGAGGAACTGTTTCCGTCAATTTGTCTCCAAGTTTCTTTGACAATCATCTGACCGTCGCTCTCAATGGCAAGGGCGTGTTCACTGCCAACGATTTTGCCAATCAGGGCGCTATCGGCGCCGCTGTCCGCATGAACCCTACTCATCCTGTCAAGGATGAAAACGGTATCAACGGCTATTTCACTCATTACGATTCCAACGGTGCAGTCAACACTATCGCTGTCATGAACCCAGTCGCCATGCTCAATGAAAAGAAAGACCATGGCAACGCTTCCCGTTTCATCGGTAACGCTCAGTTCGATTACAAGTTCCATGGTCTGGAAGATCTTCGTTTCAACTTGAACCTGGGTCTGGACTATGTTCATTCAAATGGTTACAATGAACTGCCTGTCGGTTCAGAAGAGTCTTGGCACAACAAGGCTGAATCTGGAAAGGGTCATCGTTCCGATTACGACTACACTCGTCGTGACATGACTCTCGAGACCTATCTTGCCTACAACAAAGATTTCAAGAACGGTCATCATTTCGATGCCATGGCCGGTTATTCTTGGCAGAAATTCTACAACAAGTCGAATAACAAGTCTGTTACATTGGAAGATGGCAACATTTTGTCCGAAAGCCAGCCAGCTGGTGAACTCTTCCTGGTTTCTTTCTTCGGCCGTTTGAACTACAGTTACGATGACCGCTACATGATCACCGCAACTCTCCGTCGTGACGGTACTTCCCGTTTCTCCAACAACAAATGGGGTCTCTTCCCATCTGTCGCTTTGGGTTGGAACATCGCCAATGAGCCATTCCTGAAAGGAAATGACATCGTCAACAATTTGAAGCTCCGTCTCTCTTGGGGTGAGACCGGTCAGCAGGGTGTCGGTGGATACTATGACACTCAGGCCACTTACTACAAGAACCAGATCGGCAGCTGGTATCTCTTCGGTGGTCATGTCTTCAATCCTATCACCGCTCTCGGTTACAATGCCGATCTGAAATGGGAGACCACTTCCACCTGGAACGTCGGTATGGACTTCGGCTTCCTGCATGACCGCATCACAGCCGGTATCGACTTCTACATGCGTGAAACCCGTGACATGATCAACTTCATCCCGGTTCCTGCATTGGGTAACCTTACCAACTACCTGAACAGCAACATCGGTAACATGGAGAACAAAGGTTTCGAGTTTGACATCAATGCCGTAGCCATTGACACAGAAGACTGGACTTGGTCCATCGGTGCCAACGTAGCTTACAACAAGACTGAAATCACCAAACTGACTGCCAGCCCGAATGACAAGAAGGGTATTGAGACCGGCGGTATCTCCGGCGGTGTCGGCAACAACATCCAGATGCACCAGGTTGGTTTCCCACCTTCAGCATTCTATGTTTATGAGCAGGTTTACGACAAGGAAGGAAAGGCCATTGAAGGTGAATACGTTGACCGTGACGGCAACGGTATCATCAACGGTGATGACCGCTACTTCTTCCACAAACCGGCCGCTGACTTCACACTGGGCTTCAACACCACTCTTTCTTATAGAAACTGGGTATTGGCTGCATCCGGTCACGGCTGCATCGGCAACTGGGTCTACAACAACGTCGCTTCCGACGGTGAGATGCTTGCTGACCTCTGGACCAACTCCTTCACCAGCAACCGTCTGACTTCCGCTCTGGAATCCAACTTCAAGCAGGCACAGTACCTTTCTGACTACTATGTCAAGGACGGTTCCTTCTTCAAGATTGACAACATCACTCTCGGCTACACTTTCCCTAACCTTCTGGGCAAGCAGAGCAAACGCCCTCTCGGACTGAACATTTTCGCAACTCTCCAGAACGTTTGCACATTTACCGGTTACGATGGTCTGGATCCAGAAATCTTCAACGGTATTGACAACAACATTTACCCACGTCCAAGAACCTACATCTTGGGTTTCAAATTCAATTTCTAAAATTCAGGAGATAAATATGAAAGCAATAAAATACATATTGGGCGCATTTGTAGTGGCATTGGGGCTCTCTTCATGTGTAGGCGACCTGGACGTCACTCCGATTGACCCAGCTTTGAATACTGCTGACAAGGCATTGACGACTGCTGATGACTATTTCTCACTTCTGGCTCAGTGCTACGCAGGTTTTGCCACTTCTGGTGCCAACGGTCCAGATGGCGGTTGCAACATTTCCGGTATCGATGGTGGTTTCAGCCAGTATTATCGTGGCCGTTACCATCTGAACGGACTGACTACTGATGAAGCGGTCTGCGGTTGGAATGACCAGACCCTTCAGAATTTCCATAGCATGAAATGGACTTCCACCGACGTTTTCGTCGCTGCATTCTACTACAGACTGTTCTATCAGATCTCTGCATGCAACGAATTCCTCCGTCAGATGGACAAAGCCAAGATCGATCTTCCAGATGCAGCCCAGTGGAAAGCTGAGGCCCGTGCTCTGAGAGCACTCTGCTGGTTTGATGCCATCGACAACTATGGCAATGTACCTTTCGCTGACGAGACCAGCACAGTCGGTTCTTCTCTGCCAGAGAGAATAGAGAGACCGCAGCTCTTCAGCTACATCGAGTCTGAATGTCTGGACCTGATCAACGGTTCCGACCTGCCAGAAATCGGTGAGGTGGAATACGGCAGAGCTTCCAAGGGTCTTCCTATCATGGTGCTCGCCAAACTCTATATCAATGCTGAAGTCTACATTGGAACTCCGAAGTATCAGGAGTGTGCAGACATCCTGGCAAAACTGGATGGCAAATATCAGCTGCATGACAAATACAACGAGCTCTTCCTTGCTGACAACGACCGTTGCACCGATGAAATCATCTTCCCAGTGGTCGTAGACGGTGAGAATACCATGAGCTACGGTGTTACCAATTACCTCATTTTCGCTTCTACAGGTGGTGATATGCCAGTGGAAGAAATCGGTATCGCTTCCGGTTGGGGCGGTCTCCGCACTACCAGCACCTGCTACAAGAAATTCTCTGATGCAGATGCTCGTAAACTGTTCTGGACAGAAGGTCAGAATGAGGAGATTGAGGATATCAGCAAATTTACCGACGGTATCGCTTTCTACAAATTCAAGAACGTGACCAGCACCGGCCAGCCAGGCAAGGCAAAAGGTTTCGTCGATACCGACTATCCTGTCTTCCGTTATGCGGACGCTCTTCTGATGAAGGCAGAGTGTGAACTCAGAGGCGCTACAGGTGCCGACGGTCTGAAGTCATTCAACATGGTACGTCAGCGTGCAGGTCTTCCTGCAGTCAGCAGCTACACTTTGGACGAAGTGCTGGACGAGCGTGCAAGAGAACTCTTCCAGGAAGGCTGGAGACGTAATGACCTCATCCGTTTCGGAAAATTCACTTCTGCAGATTATGTATGGGACTGGAAAGGTGGCGTGAAAGAAGGCCGTGGCGTTTCTTCACATCTGAATCTCTTCCCAATTCCTAGCAGTGATCTCAACTGCAACACCAACCTGGTTCAGAACCCTGGTTATTAACAGACCTCTAAATTTGTAAGAAAATGAAAAGAATATATTTGATCGCATCGATGCTGGTGGGCGCTCTGGCTTTCTCCGCTTGTGAGAAGGAAGAGAAGACTCCTGTGCTCCAGGAGCCGGCAGACTTTGTTCTGAATACACCAGCTTATGCCAACAATACCTACAATCTGGAAGCGTCCAAGACGCTTGAACTGACCTGCTGCCAGCCTGATTATGGATTCACCGCAGCGGTGACCTATCAGGTCGAGGCTTCCCTTACAGGTGAGTGGGGAGAAGGCAAGTCCGTTCTCTTGAGTGGCGAATACACCAACGCCAAAATCAATGTCGATGCAGCGGAACTGGCTGCTGAGCTGACTACTCTTTCCGGTAAGGATGAGAAAGAATTCCCAATGGTTCTTCCAGTGCATCTGAGACTGCACGCCGCTTTGAGCAACAGCGGTCTGGGCGAAGTGACTTCCAATGAGGTCATCCTTCCGAATGTCCGTCTGCACTTTGCACTTCCTCCTGTATCTCTCCCTGAGAAGCTCTACATGATTGGTGACTGCAACGGTTGGGATTGGGGTGCCGCTTATGACATGGTTCCTGTCCACAGCCATCCAGGCGTGTTCTGGAGATTGGCCTACACCGCAGACAACACCGGATTCAAGGTTAATACCAACAAGGCATGGGACGGTGGCGAGAAAGGATTCGCTGCTGTGACTGTCCAGGACAATGCTGAGGCAGGCGTGAAGGATGCCGGCGGCAATATCGGTATCACCAAGGGTGGCTGGTATCTGTTCGTTGTCAGAACTTCTCTCTCCGGCCGCGATATTCTCTACAATGTAGAGGTGGCTCCAGCCAAAGTCTACACCATCGGTATTGCTTCCACAACCGGTACTTGGGATATTGATGACAAGAACTTGTTCGAGGTTCCTGCTACCGCAGACGGCTTCTTCAAGAGCCAGCCTTATGCGAATGACATCGCCGGCAATGATGCGGACGGTTGTCTCCGTGCATGTGTCAAACTTTCTGACGCTGACTGGTGGCAGACTGAGTTCATGGTATTCAGCAACGAGTTGGTTTACCGTGGAACCGGCAACGACCAGGAAAGAGTGGGGGCCAAGAAAGGTCAGTCTCTCTATATCAACTTTACAGACGGTACCGGTAAGGTTGAGTAATCTTTAAAGCATGAGAATTATGAAAAAAATAGCATTATTCAGCGTATTGGCCGGCCTGATGATGACCGGATGCATCGAAGGTGACTATGGAGTCAAGCCTGCCGGCCCTCAGGGTTGGGAGCAGGAAGAAATGGTCACTCTTCCCACCGAGGTGGACGTGAAACCCGTCGCTGCAATTGACTTGGCAAAGGTGGAAGAGGATTCCGTTGCGGTTGCAACTTATTCTCCGGTCGCTGTTCCGGAGGGAACCACAACCACTCTGACCGTCATTGTTGAGAAGGAATATGAATTTACCGTTCAGGAAGACATGAAACTTCCAGTGGACGAACTTCAGGAAATCGTTGTCGAGAAATTCGGCAAACGTCCAGCAGAAAGGACTTTGAAAGCCGAACTGATGGTCAATGTCTATCTTGGAGGACAGGCTTCTCTCATCGGACCTGCCGCATTTGAAGTGAAAGTCACTCCAGAGGCTCCTGAGATTTCATCTGCCTACTATCTGATCGGCAACATGAACGATTGGAATACGGATGCCGCGAAGAATTTCAAATTCAAACATAGTGGCAAGGATGTCTATGAGGATCCTGTATTCTCCATCACATTCAAGGCCGGCGCCGCCTGCTACTGGAAGATTCTGGTTCAGGAAGGCTACGATGCCGGTGACCCTTGGAAGGGTGCCCTCGGTGTGGAGACAAACGGTGATACCGCATTGGAAGGCAAATTGACTGGTGAAGACGGTTTTGGTGCAGGTCAGATTGCAGAGGCAGGCAACTATGTCATGACCATCAACATGATGGACGGAACCTACAAGATTTCTCCTCTCGCTTCTGAATACTACCTGGTAGGAGCCGTCAGCGGATGGAACGGAGATGCCGCATCCCAGTTCTGCCTGCTCTATCCTCAGGGCAACAATGTCTTCACTTACACTACCAAGTGGACCGGTGACCACAACTTCAAGATCTGGTCAGGTGAAAACGCCGGCAAGTGGGACAAGACTCTGGGTACAGGCAAGGACGGAGACGCTTCTCCTGAAGGCAAACTCGTGGAGAACGCCGGTGCCATCTGCACTCCGACTGGAGACGAATTCTACACTGTCACCTTCGACTTGGGTGCCATGTCCTACAAATCTGAGAAACTGGCTGACCAAGCTCCTGTAGAGTATCAGCATGTCGCTCTGGTCGGTGGCTTCAACGGATGGGGCGGCGACCTGGATCTGGAGCAGAAAGCTCCTCACAACTGGGTGCTCAAGAATGCTACCTTCGATGCTGAAACCGAGTTGAAGTTCCGTGCAAACCATGCTTGGGACATTGACTGGGGTGGAAGTGAAGACGGTATCATGCTCAATGACAAGAATTTCGGCAAGGGTCAGGCAAAAGGCAAGAACTTCAAGATTGCTGCTGGCACTTACGATGTCTTCTTCAATGATATCACTTTGGACTATGTATTCATCCAGAGATAAGATGAACGTAATTTCGGGCAGGTGCTGACCTGCCCTTCTTTTGGGCTGGAGACCCTGACCGGTCTCCAGTTCACCAATTTCCGGACACCATGCCGGAGCTGATTATTTTCAATTCACCACAAATTGTAGAAATATGAAGAAGTTCTTCAGATATATCACCTTTGCGATGGCTGCCCTGATGTCCATCGCCTGTGCAGAACAGGAGGCACCGGAAGAGGAAATCCGCATTTCCGTGGAGCCTAAGATGGCGCAGTTTGAAAGTGCCGCCGCACAGAAAAACCTGAAAGTCACGTCCAATGGAAAGTGGAAGGCCGCTGTTCCGAAGGATGCCGCCTGGTGCTCTCTGGACAAGATGCAGGGAAACGGTACGGCCGACCTGGTTCTCAGTGTCCAGCAGAATGAAGGCAACCGTCGTTCCACCATCGTTACCTTCCAGACAGTCACTGGCAACAAAGTGCAGCTGACCGTCATCCAGACGGCCGGGGAAGCCAAACCGGATACGGACCGGACCGGCCTGTTCGCCGTGCCGGAGCTGCCGGATGCCGACAAGGCCTGCACCCTGTATTACGGTGCTGACACCGGTTCTCCGTTCTATGACTATTCCGGTGAGCTCTATGCCCACATCGGTCTGGTCGATGAGGAATGGTCCTTCGTCCAGGCAGAATGGTCTGAGAACAAGGACAAATGCAAATTCAAGAAAGTGAAGAATAATCTCTGGTCACTGGAGATCGGTCCGGCCATCCGTGACTGGTTCGGTTCTGGAGAGAATGCCGTCGCCAATATCGGCGTGGTCGTCAGAAATGCAGATGGAAGCAAACAGACTGCCGACCTGCTGGTAAAAGTCCAGGACAACAAATATCAGTTCGTGCCGGACAAGGTGGTCGAAGCTCCGCTTCCTGGCGGTGTGAAACACGGTATCAACTACGTGGATGACCACACGGTCACTTTCGTATTCTACGACAAGGACAAAAACGGCCAGTCCCATGACTACTGCTATCTGATCGGTGATTTCAGCAAATGGAAACGGGACAGCCAGTACATGATGAAGTGGGATGCCGCTGCCGGCTGCTGGTGGTACACGATGACCGGGCTGGAGGCAGGAAAGGAATACCTCTTCCAATATCATCCCGGCTACAAGCAGGGGGCTTCTGTCAGAGTGTCCGATCCGTACACGGAGATTGTCTACGATACCGCCAATGACCGCTATATTCCGGAATCAACCTATCCTGGTCTGACTCCATGTCCATCAGAAGCTTCCGGCCTCATTTCCGCTTTCCAGACTGGAAACCGCAGTGGATATGCCTGGAAAACAGACGGCTTCAAGGCGAAGGACCAGAACAATCTGGTGATCTATGAAATGCTGCTGAGAGATTTCACACGCAACAAAGATCTGCATGGCGCCCTCGAAAAACTGGATTACCTCCAGAAATTGGGAATCAACGCCATTGAACTCATGCCGGTCCAGGAATTTGACGGCAATTTGAGCTGGGGCTACAATCCCAACCATTATTTTGCACTGGACAAGGCCTATGGCTCCCGTGACTTGTACAAGCAGTTTGTGGACGAATGCCACAAAAGGGGCATTGCCGTCATTCTTGATGTGGTCTACAACCATGTCACCATCCTGAATCCGATGGCGAAGCTCTTCTCCAGCGGCAACAAGGTGGCCGAGAACAATCCGTGGTTCAATATGCAGGCACCTCATCCATACAGTGTGTTTGAGGACTGGAACCATGAGAACAAGACCGTCAGAGAGCACGTGAAACGGAGTCTTCAGTATCTCCTGAAGGAATACCGGGTCGATGGCTTCCGCTTCGATTTGAGCAAAGGTCTGACCCAGACTTCTTCTACAGAGGCGACCGCAGGCAATTACGATGCTGCCAGAGTTGCCATCCTCAAAGATTACCACAATGCCATCGTTGCCGAGAATCCTGATGCCATCACCATTCTGGAGCATTTCTGCTGTCTGAGGGAAGAGAAGGAACTGGCTGAGAATGGCATGAAGGTGTGGAGAAATCTGAACAACGCCTATTGCCAGTCTGCGATGGGCTACAAGGAGAACAGTGGTTTCGAAGGTCTCTACACCGGCCATGATATTCCATTCGGCGCCTATGTCGGCTTCATGGAGAGCCACGATGAGGAAAGGACCGCCTTCAAGGCACAGAAATATGGCACTTCCTCTATCAAGAACAGCCTCTCACTCCGGATGAAGCGTGCCGGTTTGAACGCCGCTTTCTTCCTGACAGTTCCGGGTCCGAAGATGATCTGGCAGTTCGGTGAGATGGGTTATGACGTTTCCATTGAGGAAGGTGGCAGGACTGGTGAGAAGCCGGTCAGATGGGAATACCTGGATGTGCCGGAAAGAAAGGCGCTTCACGACACTTATGCCGGTCTGCTGGGCTTCCGCAATGCTCATCCTGAGTTCTTCCAGGCAGGTGCCTCCTTCGAGTGGAAGGTGGGGTCCAATTCCTGGCCGATCCGTACCATCCATGCATCGGCCGGTGCCGACACTTTCATGGTGATCGGCAACTTCGGCGACAAGGCGACAGACGTGGAGCTCAATTTCTCCGACGGCAAGACTTGGAAAGATTACTTCGCCGGTAAAAATACCTATCAGGGAGCAAAACAGAGGATTGCGCTCCAGCCGGGAGAATTCAAATTGCTGGTTAATTTCTAGAAAAACACAGATATGAAAAAGATAATTTGGTTGCTCGTCCTTTTGGCGACTGTCTTCACTTCCTGTTCTACGGCTCCGGAGGAGAGGAGCTGGCAGAATTCCGTCATCTACGAGATGAACGTGCGGCAATATACGCCGGAGGGGACATTTGCGGCAGCGGAAAAGGAGCTGCCTCGTCTGGAGAAGCTCGGTGTGGACATTCTCTGGCTCATGCCGATCTATCCGATCGGGGTCAAGGAAAGAAAGGGGACACTGGGTTCCTATTATGCCATTTCCGATTATTGTGCCGTCAATCCTGAGTTCGGCACCTTGGAAGATTTTGATCATTTCCTCGCTGAAGCGCATGACAGGGGATTCAAGGTCATTCTGGACTGGGTGGCGAACCACACTTCACCGGATGCCCGTTGGATTAATGAATGTCCTGCCGACTGGTACGAGCGCGACGAGGAGGGCAATACGATTGTCCAATACGATTGGACCGACATCGCCGCTTTGAATTACGAGAACAAGGCGGTCTGGAAAGCCCAGCAGGAAGCCATGCATTTCTGGCTCAAAAGGGGTGTGGACGGTTTCCGTTGCGACATGGCCTGCGAGGTGCCTTTCGAGTTCTGGAAAGAGACCATTGAAGGGCTGCGTCAGGAAAATCCGCAGCTCTACATGCTGGCAGAAGGGGAGAACCCGAGTCTGCATCAGATTTCCGGTTTCAACACTTCCTATGCTTGGGAACTGCATCATCTGATGAATGACATTGCACAGGGAAAGAAGACCGTGGAGGATCTGGTGGGCTATCTGGAGAAAGATGCCCAAGCCACTCCTGCAGAGGCTTCCCGACTCATGTTCACTTCCAACCACGATGAGAATTCCTGGGCCGGAACAGAGTTTGAAAGGATGGGCGAGGCCGTCAAGGCGATGGCTGTCCTCACTTTCACTTTGCCGTCTTCCCAGCCGCTTATCTATACGGGACAGGAGATGGGATGGAACCATCGTTTCCAGTTCTTTGAGAAGGACCCGATCCCTGCCTGGAAGGAGAATGGATACACGACCTTCTATCAGGGCCTGATCGATTTCCGTCACAGCAACCCTGCTTTGGCATCCGGTCTGGAAGGAGGTTCTTTCAAGCTGCTTTCCACCGAAGGGAACACGATTTCCTTTACCAGAACGCTGCCGGACAACCAGGTCAAGGTGACCGTACAGCTGGAGGCTCCATGGAAATACAGTCTGGAGGTTTTGAAATAATATTGATCCTAAATAAATAAAATATATATCATTATGTTCAAACAGATTTGTCTTACGCTATCGGTTCTTGCACTGGTTTCCTGTGCAGGCCAACCTGCTTTTGACGCTGCTTCGGTAGCGGATGCGACGTCTGCGCAGATCAGTCATGTGGAACCTTTGTCATGGTGGACCGGAATGAAACTCCCTCTCCAGCTGATGATTCATGGAGAAGGCATTTCCGAGTATGAACTCCATCTGGAAGGGGCAAAAGGTGTCTCCATCTCCCAGATCCATCAGGCAGACAATCCTAATTTCATATTTGCTGACATCGAGATCCGTCCCGATGCAGAGCCAGGAACCTGCTATCTCGTCTTCACCAAGGGCGAGAAGCAGTTCAAGTACGCTTATCAGATTGAAGAGCGCCGTGAACATTCTGCGGAGCGGAAAAGTTTCTCGACAGCGGACATGATTTATCTGATCATGCCGGACCGTTTTGCCAATGGTGACCCTTCCAATGACAATACATCCGATACCGACGACAAGGCAGACCGTGACGCTTTCTTCGGAAGACATGGTGGCGACATCCAAGGGATCATGGATCATCTGGATTACATTTCAGAATTGGGAGCGACAGCCATCTGGTGCACTCCAATGCTGGAGGACAATGCTCCGGAAGGCTCTTATCATGGTTATGCGGCTTCTGACTATTATCGTATCGACCCGCGTTTCGGAGACAATGCCTTGTACCGCACTTTTGTGGACAAGGCTCATGAAAAAGGGCTGAAAGTTCTCATGGATATTGTCACTAATCATTGTGGTACGGAACATTGGTGGATGAATGATCTTCCTTTTGAAGATTGGATCCATCAGTTCCCGGAATACACGGGAACCAATGTCTGCTTCTCCACCAATATGGACATCAACGCTTCCAAGAAAGACCTCTACTATCAGGAGAGCGGCTGGTTTGTCCCTTCCATGCCGGACATGAACCTGGACAATCCTTATACTCTCCAATATTTCAAGCAGTGGGCTATCTGGTGGATTGAATATGCTGATCTGGATGGTTTCAGAGTAGATACCTATCCTTACAATGAGAAGGAACCGATGTCCGAATGGTGCGCCGCCGTCACTCGGGAGTATCCTCATTTCAATATTATGGGAGAGTGTTGGACCAGTTCCATTCCGCAGCTGGCATATTGGCAGAAGGACAATCCGAATAAAGATGGCTTCAACTCGAATCTTCCGTCTATCATGGATTTTCCATTGCAAGATGCAATTCGTACTGCTTTGACGGAGAATCAACCGGATTGGGGACAAGGCATGACACGCGTTTACGATGTCCTGTCCCATGATTTCTGCTATCAGGATCTTTCAAAAATGTTGATTTTTATCGGCAATCATGACACCGACCGCATCGGTGATGTCGTCAAGAAAGATCCTGACCGTCTCAAACTTGCGATGACATTGATGGCGACACTTCGTGGTTTTCCGCAAATCTTTGCCGGAGACGAGCAGATGATGGTGTCCAAAAATCGTTCAGAGGGTCATGGCGGTCTCCGTGTCGATTTCCCTGGTGGCTGGGAAGGGGATGAATTTGACCAGTTCACCCAAGCAGGCCGATTGGCGGCAGATCAGAATACAGATGGAATGAAAATGCAAGCAGGGCAGGCAGAAGACTTGTTCCAGTATGTAAGCACGCTTTTCCAGTGGAGAAAGAACAAGGAGGTCATCCACAATGGAAAGACTCTGCATTTTTTGTCCAGAGACAATACCTACGGCTTTTTCCGTTATAATGATACCGATACCGTTTTTGTCTATATCAACAATTCTCTTGAAGACAAGAAAGTGCCATGGTCCTATTATTCAGAAATGTCCGAGAATTTGGGAGAAGGCAGAAACGTGCTGACGGGCAAGAAAATGAGCCTTTCCGATGAAACGGTTGTGGAACCCAAACAGGCTCTTGTGGTTGAATTTTAAATTTCTTTCAGTACATTAGTACATCTAAGTTACAATTAATTGCAATGAATAAATTTTTATCATTTTTCGCCGCTGTATCCATGCTGGCTTCCTGCACTGTCTCTGGGCCAGAAAAAGTACCTGAAGTAGTAGCCAGCATGACTTCACCAGATGGAAACTTGGAAATGAGTTTCATGATGGAGCCGGATGGCGCTCCCAAGTATTCCTTAAACTATGAAGGTCGTCCTGTCATTTTGCCTTCAGGTTTGGGTTTCGAATTGCGAGGAACTCTCAAGGCAGAAGAACTGGTCTATACAGGAACTGGAATTGAGAAGCAAGATCATAAGCCGCTCCTTCCTTTCAATCTGGGCTTTGATGTCATCGGTGTGGAAAGAGACAGTCTGGATGAGACCTGGAACCCGGTATGGGGTGAAGAAGAAGAGATCCGCAACCACTACAGCGAATTGCTGGTTCACCTCAAGCATACTGAGACCGAGCGCCTCATGGACATCCGTTTCCGCCTGTTCGACGACGGACTGGGATTCCGCTACGAATTCCCGTATCAGGACAAATGGAGCTATTTCGTCATCAAGGAGGAACTGACCGAGTTTGCCATGGCAGGTGACCATCATGCCTGGTGGATTCCGGGTGACTACGATACACAGGAATATGAATATACCGAATCTCGTCTGAGCGAAATGAAGGATAGGATGAGGAATGCCATTTGCGGCAATTCTTCCCAGACCCCGTTCTCTTGTACGGGTGTTCAGACATCCCTTCAGATGAAGACAGACGATGGCCTGTACATCAATCTGCACGAAGCGGAACTTGTCGACTATGCCTGCATGCATTTGGAACTGGATCCGGAGACTTTGACATTTGTTTCGCATTTGACTCCTGATGCCCAAGGATGGAAGGGCAATTTGCAGACACCTTGCAAGTCTCCTTGGAGAACCATCCAGGTGACAGATGATGCCAGAAAACAATTGGCCTCTCGTCTTGTCCTCAATTTGAATGAGCCGTGTGCCTATGAAGATGTGAGTTGGATCAAACCGGTGAAATACATGGGTGTCTGGTGGGAAATGATTTCGGGGAAAGGCTCCTGGTCTTATACCGATGATTTCTCTTCTGTCAAATTGGGTCAGACCGACTATGCTTCCAGCAAACCGAATGGAAGACATTCTGCCAACAATCAAAATGTCTGCCGTTATATTGACTTTGCGGCAAAACATGGTTTCGACCAGGTGCTCGTAGAAGGTTGGAACATCGGTTGGGAAGACTGGGCCAACTGCAACAAGGACTATGTCTTTGATTTCCTCACTCCTTATCCGGATTTTGACATCAAGGCATTGAATGAGTATGCTCATTCCAAGGGAATCAGACTGCTCATGCACCATGAAAGCTCTTCATCTGTACGCAATTACGAGCGTCACATGGAGAAGGCTTACGACTTCATGGACAAGTATGGCTACAATGCGGTGAAGAGCGGTTATGTGGGAGATATTCTGCCACTGGGCTTCTATCACTACAGCCAGTACATGATTAACCATTATCTCTATGCGGTCAAAGAGGCTGCCAAGCACCATATCATGGTCAATGCCCATGAAGCGGTCCGTCCGACAGGTCTGTGCCGTACCTATCCAAACTTGATTGGAAATGAAAGTGCCAGAGGCACAGAATATCAAGCTTTTGGTGGCACTCAGCCAAGACATGTCACCATCCTTCCTTTCACCCGTCTGAACGGAGGGCCGATGGATTTCACTCCAGGTATCTTTGAAATGGATTTGGACAAGGTGACAGGAGGAAAGAACAAGTCCAAGGTACTGGCGACCATTGCCAATCAGCTGGCTCTGTATGTGACCATGTATTCACCTCTCCAGATGGCTGCGGATTTCCCGGAGCATTACGAGAAGTTCATGGACGCTTTCCAGTTCATCAAGGAAGTGGGCATCGATTGGAAGCAAAGCAAATATCTGCTGGCAGAACCGGGTGATTATCTGGTGATCGCACGTCAGGAGAAGGGAACCGGCAAATGGTTCATGGGGGGGGTGACCGACGAGAATGCAAGAACTTTGGATGTGGCACTGGATTTCCTCAATCCGGACAAGAAATACGAGGCAACGATCTATGCTGATGCGGAGGATGCCGATTATGAGACCAATCCGCAGGCGTACAAGATCTATAAAGAGAAGGTGGACAGCCACAGTGTCTTGAAGATGAAGATGGCTCGTGGTGGCGGTTTCGCCGTTTCTTTCAAGGAAATGTAATAATCAAGGGATCCGGATTCCGGACTCCTTTCAATTGAAATGTGATATGAAACTTTTGGTCAGTTTGAAATACCACACGCAGTGGGGCGAACAGCTCGTCTTCTGCTGTGGAAAGAAAAGACAGCAACTCGAATATGCTGGAGAGGATCTCTGGACCGGTCAGATCAACGCTGTCCAGATTGAAAAGACTCCCAGCTATCATTATGAGATAGAGAAGGAGGGGAAGGTGCTCCGTACAGAGTGGAAGGAACATCTTTTCCTGGTGGGAAAGGAGGTCAAGACGCTTCGGATCATCGATCGTTGGAATGATATTCCTGAAGATCAGCCTTTGTTCACTTCGGTGTTCACGGAGAGTATCTTCGGGCGTAAGTCCAGCCACATGGACATTTCCCGTAAGGGGGGAGAGAAGGGGATGGTCGCTGTCCGGTTTGCGGCAGTCCGTCCCGATGAGAGTCTGGCCATTGTGGGGGAAGGTGATGAATTGGGCAATTGGGTCACTCCGGTCGTGCTGGATGACAGTCAGTTCCCGATCTGGAAGGGCTATCTTCCGGTCGGTTCTGGGCGTGCCTACAAATATGTGCTGGTGGACCGGGAGTCCAATCGCATTCAGGATTGGGAAATGGGGGAGAACCGTTTCTGGCAGGAAAGTCCTGTCAAAGGCGAGATGCTTGTCCGTCACGATGCCGCTCCTCAGTTTGATACTTTGTCCTGGCACGGGGCCGGTACCGCTATTCCGGTGTTTTCGTTGCGGACGGAGCAGAGTTTCGGAATCGGTGAGTTCAATGATTTGAAGCTGTTTGTGGATTGGGCGGTCAAGACGGGCCAGCGCATCATCCAGCTGCTGCCGATCAATGATACTACCATGACCCGTACTTGGGAGGACAGCTATCCGTACAATGCCAATTCCACTTTCGCCCTGCATCCTCAGTTCATTTCTCTGCCGCAGGCCGGTCTGAAGGAGGACGCCGCTTATCTTGAGAAGAAGAAGGCGCTCAACACGCTGCCTCAGGTGGATTACGAGCAGGTGAATGATCTGAAGCTGAGCTATCTCCATCAGATTTACCGCAAGAGGGGCAAGAGAGTGTCTGCGTCGGCCACTTATCAGAATTGGCTGGAAGAGAACCGCAACTGGCTGCTGCCTTATGCGATGTTCTGCTGCCTGAGGGATGCGGAAGGGACGGTCCAGTTCTCCCGGTGGAAGAGATATGCCAAATTCTCCCAGAAGAAGCTGGAGAGCTATGTGGCGGAGCATCCGGAGGAGATCGGTTTCTGGTGTTTTGTCCAGTACGAGCTGCATGTGCAGTTGTCCGATGTCTGCGCTTATGCGCACAGCAAGGGGATTGTCCTGAAGGGCGATCTGCCGATTGGTATCAGCCGGACTTCTGTGGATGCGTGGATCCATCCTTCTTTGTTCCACATGAACGCCCAGGCTGGTGCACCACCTGATGCTTTCGCTGCCGACGGACAGAATTGGGGTTTCCCGACCTATGATTGGGAGGAAATGTCCAAGGACGGTTTCGCCTGGTGGAAAGAGAGATTGGACAAGATGTCCCAGTATTTCGATGCTTTCCGCATCGACCACATTCTGGGCTTCTTCCGTATATGGGAGATTCCTGCCGGTGTCCAGTCCGGTCTGCTGGGGCATTTCAATCCTGCGCTGCCTTATTCCAAAGAGGAGTTGCAGGCTCGTGGCTTTGATATGGACAATGATTATTTTGTCCGTTTCGAGAACCCGGGCAGAAAAGCGCACCGGAACGAATCCAAAGAGGTGCTTTTTCTGGAGGATCCGAACAAGTTCGGTTATTTCCATCCAAGAATCGCCGCACAGAATACAGAGGTCTATCGTAATTTGCCTGACTGGCAGAAAGACCGGTTCAACCGGCTCTATGACGACTTCTTCTATCATCGTCACAATGAGTTCTGGAAACAGTCGGCTTTGAAGAAACTGCCGGCCCTCCTGTCTTCCACCAAGATGCTTGCCTGTGGAGAGGATTTGGGCATGATTCCGGCTTCTGTTCCGGAAGTGATGAAACAGCTCCGGATCCTGTCATTGGAGATCCAGAGGATGCCGAAATCTGTCACAGAGATTTTCGGCAATCCTGCCACTTGCCCGTATCATTGTGTTTGTACGACTTCCACTCATGACATGAATCCGATTCGTGCCTGGTGGAAAGAAGACCGCCATCTGACGGAACGTTTCTGGCATGAATATCTGGGAGAGTGGAGCGGAGCACCGGAAGACTGCACACCTGAAATCTGCGCAAGAATTGTGGAAGGCCATCTGGTTTCTCCTGCCATGTTCGTCATCTTGCCGCTTCAGGACTGGCTGTCCATTGATGGCGAATTGAGATTTCCGGACCCGGATAAGGAGAGAATCAACATTCCGGCCATTCCGAGACATTACTGGCGTTACAGAATGCATCTGACCGTCGAGAACCTGCTGGCTCAGGATGAGTTCAACGACCGTCTACGGGAGATGATTCTGCGTAGTGGTAGGGAATAGGCACATCGCCGATTTCAAAGTAAAAAGCCGGAACCGTTTTGAAGCGGTCCCGGCTTTTTAGGTTGTTGGGGAGCGGATCAGACCTTCTGATGCTGGTGACTGCCCGTTTTCAGCGGCACGATGACCTCGTGCATCTTATCGTCGTGGATGATCTGGATCGGTTTCCCGACCAGGTTCTGGTATTGGATGTCGATGTATTTCAAGCCCAGCTTGTTGGAACGGACACTGTCGGAGAACTTCGGGCGCAGGTTATTGCTGACACTGATGTGGTCCTCGTCCGCTTCAATCCGGATGACAAGCGGCTCCTTCTCATTCACGACATTGTGCTTGATGGCATTTTCAATCAGCAGCTGGAGCGTCCCGGGAACGACCAGTTTGCTGTAGGCCTCCTCCGGCAAGTTGTTCTCGACCCGGAATCCATCTTCAAATCTCACTTTGAGCAGGTCGATGTACATGTTGGCGAAAGTCATTTCGTCCCGAAGTTCCACCATCACTTCCTCCTCGTTCTTAAGCATATAGCGGTAGATACCTGCCAGTTTATGTATATAGAGACTGGCTTGTTCTGTCTTTTTTTCCACTACCAGGCAATCCAGGATGTTGAGTGAATTGAAGAGAAAATGCGGATCGACCTGTTGCTTCAGAATCATGTAGCGGTACCGGGCCTGATTGGCTTTTTCTCGTTCTTCGTACATGGCTGTCCGGTAAGAGATGACATTGCAGATCATGTAGATGACTGCAAATGCGGCGAGTTCTATTACCGATGCAATGAAAAGCATTTGTTCGTAATAGGTCGTGTTGATGACTTCCAGATTGAAATGTCTTCCAAGACAGGCGAGAAAGGCCGAAATGAGAGTGGTGATGAAGATGAACAGGATGGAACTGAGAATCTTCGTCAGGCGATTTTGGATGCGGACAGCGCCATTTTCAATCTGATTGATGAAGATGATGTTGGTGCAGATGGTAATCAGAATCACCATCGGATTGCTGAAATAGTCAGAAAGAATCGCTTCCGGAGTCATTCCATCATAAAGGGAAGATTGGAAGATAAGTGTGTAGAAGATACGGATGACCAATAACAACAGGACAATGGCAATGAAACTCTGTATGTTGGGAAATGTTTGTTTCTTGACTTCTTCTTGTGGTTGTTTTATAGTGTATTTTGCAAAAATAAAGATGCTCCAGCCCATCAGTTCTGTTGTCAGAAAGGTAGAGATGGCTCGGGACAAGGCAGAATTCATCACAAGTTTGGAAACGAGCTCCGCACCAAATGTTCCCAACAGATAACCGATGATATTGACCAGAATGATGCTGGCCGAGGTGAATTCCACGTTTGCATGAAGGCGTGCGCAGATGATGACAGTCAATATGATGGTCAGCAAAGTCAGGATCAGCTGGTCGCTTACTGTATTGTAGGCACAGAGAAATGCCACCAGTGCATGCAGCAAGGCGAAAAAATGAATGATGTAGCTGGTCTGGATGTTTCTCATTGTCTGGAAAAATTTGAAATCTGAATAGGCGAATATACTATTAACTTTTCGAAGAAATTGATATTTAATATACTATATTTGAAAAATTCTTTGAAATGTTAAACTTGAACTAATGGCAAATCCGTTTAAAGATACATTGACCCTCCAGGATGCAATTGACCTTTCAGGAAAGCGCGTATTCAATGTGATGATCAAGCCTGCCGGCTCTTTGTGCAATCTGGACTGCAAATACTGTTACTACTTGGACAAGGCGGAAATCTACAATGGCAAGGAACCGCGCATGACGGTCGAAATGCTCGAACAGTTTGTCAAAACCTACATAGAAGCCAACCAGGCACCGTTTGTCACGTTCAACTGGCATGGCGGAGAACCGCTGGTCCTGGGACTGGACTTCTACCGAAAGGCGGTGGAGTTCCAGCAGAAATATTGCGGAGACAAGGTGATCCAAAACACTTTGCAGACCAACGGAACCCTTCTCACTCCCGAAATCGCGCAGTTCTTTGCCGACAATGACTTTCTCATCGGTGTCTCTATAGACGGTCCTCAGGACATTCACGACAAGTTCCGCAAGGACAAAGGCGGCGGACCCACTTTCGGCAAGGTGATGCGGGGCATCAATCTGCTCTACACCTATGGTGTGGAATACAATACCATGACTACAGTCAATCACGAAAGCGAAGGCAGGGGACTGGAAGTGTACCAGTTCCTCAAACAGTTGGGTACCCACTATATGCAGTTCATGCCGGTCGTGGAACACGTGAAATACCCTCTGGACAAGAATGGCAAAATCATGAAGAAGGCACGTCCTTTCATCGTGGATCCCGACACTCCGGGAGCGGTGCTTTCACCCTGGTCCATCAATTCTCTGGCTTTCGGCAAGTTCATGTGCGACATCTTCGACTACTGGGTCTGCAACGATGTCGGCAACTATTTTGTCAATCTGTTCGACTGTACCTTGGCCAACTACTGTCACGTGCAGCCGGGTACCTGTGCCTATGCCGAGACGTGTGGCGGCAACAGTGTGGTGGAACACAATGGCGACTTGTACAGCTGCGACCATTTCGTCTATCCGAAATACAAGGTAGGCAATATTTTCGAGACGTCAATCGGAGAGCTGATGAACACTGCGCAGCAGGCCAAGTTCGGCATCGACAAGCGAAACGGCCTCCCGACCAAATGCATCCGCTGCAAATTTTTCTTCGCCTGTCACGGAGAATGCCCGAAACACCGCTTCAACAAGACCGAAAACGGTGAAACCGGATTGAGTGCCTTGTGTGAAGGCTATTACAAGTTCTATTCTCATGTGGATCCTTACATGGAGAAGATGAAAGAACTGTTGGATCTCAAGACAGCTCCGGCAGCCATCATGCCATGGGCCCGTCTTAAAAGCAAGTAGTTCCCAGAGAAGCCGAATTGAATTTTGAAATTAAGGAAAAAGTATGAATACAAGGAAATATCCGATCGTTCTTCTCGTATCATCGTTATGTCTGTCATTGTCTTCCTGTGTCAACGGGGACTATAATCTCAACAAACTCGATACGACAATCACCATCGGTGGACAGAATCTGACCATTCCGATCGGTGAGACCGAGAACATAACATTCAGAGAACTGCTTTCTTCCGTGGATCAGAACAAAGTCCAGAAATTGGAAGATGGCACCTATGCTTTCAAGATGAATGATATATTTGACCTTTCGCAGGATATTCCTGACTTGTCCAGGATGTTTGAGATGAAAGATATCCAGGTCTCCCGGAAGATAACCCATACGATTGGAAAGACAGCCTCCGTTGCCGGAATCCGTCCGTCGGCCAGCGGCAATATCACCATCCGTCACGACCATAAAGTGGATTTCACCATTTTGCCCGCAGCAGACATTCCGCCGGAGCTGGTCTGCGCCAAAAGGGTGCTGCTGAACAATGTCAAGGCAGAATTCGCACTGTCTTTCACCGGACTGCCTGATTTCGGGAAAAATGCCTTGGCGGAAGTGGACCTCAGCATCGACCTGCCGGAGGAGGTCATTCCAGCAGAGGACCCGAGACTGGAAGGGAAGTCCCTGCATGTGAGAGGACCTCTCGTCAACAATGCGCTGGCCATCGATCCGTTGGTGATCCGGGGCTTTGATTTCTCCCGCATCGACCTGCAGGCGGGCAAAGACATTCAGACCAGCTTCTATTACCATTGTCAGATCCTGGTCCGTCAGCCCGATGTCCCTACCGCCAACCTGGTCGGCAGACAATTCCAGATCAACGAGAGCATGCGGGTCATCAACATCAAATTGTCCAAGATCGATGGCAAGGTGGATTATGTCGTGGAGCCGGTCGTCCAGAACATTGTGCTGGACCAGGTACCGGAATTCATGAAGGAAGATGGCTTTGTGCTCGACTTCACTCGTCCTTATTTGAGAATCAACGCCATCACCAACATCGGAGTGCCTGCGGCCGGCGACCTCAAGCTGGTGCCAATCTATAACGGAATCAAAGATCCGTCCAGAACGGTGGTGCTGAGCAATGTGGAATTTCCTTATACCAACGACATCAACCGTCCGGCAGAAGCCCATTTCCATATTGCGGGCGACCGTGAAAGCTGTCCTGCCGACTACCACTTCATCCAGAGCGACCTCAGAAGCCTGTTCAAGAAGATTCCGGAAAGGGTGGAACTGGTCTTTGAAATCCGCACTCTGTCCCAGAAAGACGCACTCATCGAGCCGGATGCCCGATATGAACTCAATGTCGATTACGATTTCGTCGTGCCGCTCGAATTTGGTGAAGAGCTGAACATGCAGGTATCCGACACCGTCTCCAACCTGCCAGCCATCGTGACCGATATCCTCGAGACCGGACCGCTCAAACTCAAAGGCGAGATCTCCAACTCCCTTCCGCTCCAGATGGACATGGAACTTCAGTTGCTTGCGGACGACCAAACCGTGATTCCGCTCTCGCAGCCGGCCACCCAACTCATCGCAGCCTGTGGCACCGACGGTTCCGTAACCCTGAGTCCGCTCGACCTCACCCTGACAGTCGATGAGGGAACCGACCTGAGCCGCCTCACCAGCTTCCGCCTGACCTTCACCGTGACCTCCGGAAAGGCTGCCGGTATCCCCGTTACGGGAAATGCTTATGTGAAAGCGGTCATCCGCCTCAATGCTCCGGAGGGCATTACGATGGATTGGAGCGATCTGACTTCCGGCAATGGCTCCGGGAACAATCCGAACACGGGCAATGATCCCAGCTACAACTGATGTGAAATTTAACTGAAACGAATCATGAAAAAAATATACCTGTTGATCTTCCTGCTTCTGTTGCCATTGGGGATGACGGCGCAGTCACTTCGAGGCAGCTATTTCATGGAAAATTCCTTGATGAGGCACAAGCTGAATCCGGCTTTCACCCCAAGCGTGGGCTATTTCTCGATGCCGGCGCTGGGCAACCTCGGTCTGGGCGTCCAGAGTAATGTCGGTACTTCCAACTTCCTGTTTCCGAAAGAAGGGACCCTCTATACCTATCTCAATGAGAAGGTCAGCTTTGAAGAATTCGACTCGAAGCTGCCACGTCACCCTTACCTCAATCTGGACGTCGATATAGACGTGCTCGACTTCGGTTTCCAGGTAGGAAAACATTCCTATATGAATTTCCAGGTGGGCATGAACGTGGACTGCCAGGTCCAGTTGGCAAGAGAACTCTTCACCTTCGCCAAATTGGGTATGGGAGACACCGGCAGCGAATACCGCCTCAAAGATTTCAACATCTATCAGAACAGCAACCTGTATGCCGCCCTCGGCTACAACTATGATTTCTCCCACTTGGTTCCCGGCCTTCGGGCAGGTCTTCGCGGCAGATTCCTGGTCGGTGCGGACCATGTGGCCATGAAGATGCAGGAAAGCCGCATTTCAATGAGCCAGGACGAGTGGAGGGCCCAGACAGACGCTACCGCAAATGTCGCTTCCACCTTCCTCAAACTGGATGCCTCCAACGGCGTGGACAACATGCAGGTCATGACTGATTTCAGCAAGATCGCTCCGGCCGGATACGGCTTCTCGGCAGATCTGGGTATTGAATACCGTCTGGAAGTGGGCAGTGTCGTGGACGGCCTGGCTTTTTCCATCGCCGCCCTGGATCTGGGTGCAATCTGGTACGATGTCAAGAACGTACAGACTTTCCGTTCAGCAGGGGAGGCCGCTTTCAGTGGATTTGACGGCATCACCCTGGACAATTATGATTTCGATGCCAAGATGCAGGAAATCACGGACCAGTTCATGGACCTGGCCAATCTGGAAGAGGTGCCGACAGAAGAGAAGCTCGTCGTTTCCGCACAGCCGAAACTGCTTGTGGGCGTGGAAATGCCGTTCGTTCATGATATGATGAGCGTGGGCGTACTCTATTCCAACAAGTTCGCCTTCTCCCGGAACATCCAGGAACTGACCTTGTCCTACAATCTGACTCCGACCAACTGGTTCAACTTCGGCCTGAACTATTCCATGCTGAATACGACCCGGTCCTTCGGCTGGCTGATCGAATTCATCGCCCGCAACGGCGTGAACTTCTTCCTCGGCAGCGACTACACCTTCCTGGAATTCACTCCACAGTTCCTGCCGGTCAACCAGTTCTGTCTGAATGCGCGATTGGGCCTATCCTTCACATTTGGCGGAAAAAAGGACAGATAGTATTGTTCTTTTCCGGAATATGATTACATTTGTTCTCAATGAAACCACAGGATATGTTCAATTTCACCTTAAATAATGGTTGGTGGCGACTCTTGCAATTCAAAAAATCGTAAGAGGTGCAGACCTGTGCAGAAATATCAGCAAACAAACATAATAACAAGATATGAAGGCCTTCCGTTCTTACGGCAGGTCTTTTTTTGTGTCCGGTCGGACACGGGAACCCAAACAGAATAAGGAGAAACATTATGAAAACAACTTTCAACATCGACGAGAATGGGTATTATGGAGAATTTGGCGGCGCTTTCGTTCCAAAGGAACTGGCGGGGCGCATTGAAGAATTGAAGAACAGCTATGCGGATATCATCGGCAGCGAAGAGTTCCAGCTGGAGTACCGTCAATATCTGCAAGAATTTGTCGGCAGGCCGACTCCATTGTATTTTGCCAGAAGGTTGAGTGAACAATATCATTGCAAAGTCTATCTCAAACGGGAAGACCTGAACCATACAGGAGCCCACAAGATCAACAATGCCATCGGACAGGTGCTCCTGGCCCGCAAGATGGGCAAGACCCGTATCATCGCGGAGACCGGTGCCGGTCAGCACGGGGTTGCCGCCGCCACGGTCTGCGCCCTCATGGACATGCCTTGTACCGTCTACATGGGACAGACCGATATCGAGCGTCAGAACAGCAATGTCCAGCGCATCAAAATGCTGGGGGCAACCGTCCATCCGGTCACATCCGGAACCGGCACCTTGAATGATGCAGTCAATGAGGCGCTGGCAGAATGGGTTTCTTCTCCAGACCAGACCTATTACCTGATGGGTTCTGCCGTAGGGCCACATCCTTATCCTGACCTGGTCGCCCGTCTCCAGTCTGTCATCAGTGAAGAGATCCAGAAGCAGCTCTTCCAGCGCGAAGGCCGGATTTTCCCGGATTACCTGATTGCCTGCATCGGAGGCGGCAGCAACGCTTCCGGTACCTTCTATCACTATCTGGACGATGAAAAAGTGCATCTTGTACTGGCAGAAGCAGGCGGGAAGGGAATTGCCAGCGGAGAAAACGCCGCCACACTCTCCATTGGCCGTCCGGGACTGCTGCACGGGTTCAAGACCCTGGTGCTCAAAGACGAGCAGGGCCAGGTGAAAGAGGCCTATTCCATTTCCGCAGGACTGGACTATCCAGGCATCGGTCCCATGTTTGCCAATCTGGCGACCAAAGGCAGGGCGACGGTCATTCCGGTAGAGGACGAAGAGGCGCTGGAAGCCGCTTTTGAACTGTCCCGGCTCGAAGGAATAATCCCGGCGCTGGAGTCTTCCCATGCGATTGCCGTTCTGAAGAAGATGAACTTCCGTCAGGAGGATGTGGTTGTCGTCACCGTATCTGGAAGAGGGGACAAGGACCTTCCGAACTATATTTCTTGTCTCTTCTCGGATAAGTCCTTTTAAAAATTGCCTGTTAGAGATAATTGGCGTATCTTTAACACATTATTATAATGACCTGAAGGAGCGTTTCTTTCAAGTTCTGAACTAAAGCAACATGATTACATTCATCATCTGTATCCTGCTGTTGATTGCAGGATATTTCGTTTATGGAAAAGTCGTGGACAAGTTCTTCGGCTCCGACCCCGAGAGGGTCACTCCAGCCATTTCCAAGAAAGATGGAGTAGATTTCACCCCAATGCCTACCTGGAAAGTATTCATCATCCAATTTCTCAATATCGCCGGCCTCGGACCTGTCTTCGGTGCCATTTTGGGTGCCGCCTACGGCCCGGCCGCCTATCTCTGGATCGTCATCGGCTGTATCCTCATGGGAGGCGTACACGACTATTTCTCCGGCATGATGTCTGTCCGCAATGGCGGCTCAAATATGCCAGATATTGCGGGAAGATATATGGGAAAAGGCATGAAAGGCGTCATGAACTTTGTCGTGGCCTTCGTTCTGCTGTCCGTAGGAGTCTCCTTCGTGACCGGCCCGGCCGACCTGATTGCCTCCATGACCGGCATCAGCAAAGAAATCTGGCTCTACGTCATCTTCGGCTACTATATCCTCGCCACCATGCTGCCGATTGACAAAATTATCGGCAACATCTATCCCATCTTGGGAGGCATCCTTCTCTTCATGGCCGTCGGTGTGGGAGGAGCGATGATTGCAGGTCATCTCAACGGCACACTGGTCATGCAGGAACTGACTCTGGACAGTCTGAAGAATTTCCATGCCGATCCGGAGAACAATCTTCTCATTCCAATGTTGTTCATCGTGATTTCCTGCGGCGCTATCTCCGGTTTCCATTCCACCCAATCTCCGCTGATGTCCAGGTGTCTCAAATCTGAAAAACATGGACGTTCCATCTTTTACGGTTCCATGATTGCTGAGGGCATCGTCGCTATGATCTGGGCCACTGCCGCCATCACTTATTTCGGAGGTCCGGAAGGGCTCAACAAGGCCGCTACAGACGGAATCCTGATCAACGGTACCCTCACCAAAGTCACCCCGGCCATTGCGGTCAATCTGATCTGCAACAGCTGGCTTGGAAAACTCGGTGGTATCATCGCTGTCATCGGAGTCGTGATCTGTCCGATCACTTCAGGAGACACTGCTTTCAGAAGTCTCCGGCTCACTGTCGCTGATTTCTTCAAGAAAGACCAAAAACCAATCGGCCAGCGACTTCTCCTCTGTCTGCCTATCTTCGTCATCGCCTTCTTCTGCTGCAAGATGGATTTTTCCACCATCTGGAAATATTTCGGAATCGGCAACCAGACCTTGGCGTGCCTGGTTCTGTGGACCGCAACAGCCTATCTGATCCGAAACGGGAAAAAGCATTGGATGTGCTCCATTCCGGCAACCATCCTGACCTTCATCTGTGTCAGCTACTTTGTGGTGGCTCCGGTCATCAATGGTGGCTTGCATCTGAACACCACCGTCGGCTATATCATCGGCATTCTTGCCGCCATTGCCGCCTTTGTCTTCGCCATCATGAAAGGAAGGAAGACTGATACCGTCCCAACGGAGAAAATCTGATTTTCCGGGAACTCTTGCAGGAAAATGCTGTCTCCGCATAAAGAATAGAAGGACCGGATTTCCGGTCCTTTTTTCTCCTGTTTCTGAAAATTCCAGAGTGCGGAATGCGAAGAAGTTATATAAAGTTTCCATCTTTGCGCCCAGTTAGAAATCAAGGTCAGTAGTAAATGATGATCAGACAGTTAGTAATTCTTTTCGGATGCCTGGCTGTAGGAGAACTTGTAGTATATCTCACAGGAATCCACCTTCCATCCAGTATCATCGGTATGCTTGTGCTTGCATTGCTCTTGGAGGCAGGAATCGGTCTCATGCTCTATTTTGACATCATCAAAGCAGAATTTTAGCCCATTCTCATCACTACAGTCATCAGTACTGTTGTCGTTTTCATCGTAACAGGTTGGGTTTATCAAATTGCAAGAAAAAATGGATTTCATAGAAAACAATTTCTTCCTGATCGCACTGACCTTTGAGGTATTCCATATAGCAAGAAGATTGCAGGACAAAACCAGATGGACTATTTTGAATCCTATTCTGGTCACCATCTTTTTTTTTGATTTCCTTCCTTAAACTGACAGGCATTGAATTTGAAATCTACCGTAAATCAGGAGATATGATTGATTTTTGGCTGAAATCTTCCATCGTAGCATTGGGAGTTCCCCTGTACAAGCAGTTGAGTGTCATAAAGAAACAAGTGCTTCCCATCGTAGTTTCGCAGTTTGCGGGCTGTTTTGCTGGTGGGTGTAGTGACTGTTACATTGATTTCAAAGTCACTGGGAGCCAGCAATGAAATCATTTGGTCTCTGGCACCGAAATCAGTGACAACTCCAATTGCAATGGAAGTCTCTGAAGCAGTAGGGGGGATTCCGGCATTGACTGCAGCCGTCGTCATCTGTGTCGGTCTGTTCGGAGCCATCTTCGGTTTCTCCATCCTGAACATGACAAAAGTGAAGAATCCAATCGCACAAGGTTTATCCATGGGTACAGTCGGTACTGCCAGGGCGATGGAAATCAGCAACCGCTATGTCGCTTATGCCAGCCTGGGACTTGTCATCAATGGAATCTTCACTGCCTTGTTCACTCTGTCCATCTTGCACCTTTTAGGTGCTGTCTGAAAGAAAAGCGTCTGTAACTTAAATGTTATAGACGCTGATTGATATGATTTTAAATATTCAATTTCGAAAAAATCACTTTTTCCCATTTGACTGGAAGATCATGATGCCCGACTTGATTGAATTATGGAGTTGCTGTCATTTATGTATTGTCAATAACAGCGGGATGAAGAGGAACCAGCCAGCTACCAGTATTCCAGCAGATTCCAGCAGTCCGGACGAGCCGGAATGTCGGGAGTGTCTTCTGAGGCGTTTCTGCAAGAAGAACCAACCCATGGCAAGCAGGGAATTGAGTAGAATGGCTTCCCAGGAAAATCCACTAAGTCGAGGTTTCATGAATCGGTCCGTACCGGAAGTGAAATCCATACGGAAGGGGAAAATCCAGTCACGTGTCTTTTCCCATCCGAAAGTGGGAAAGTGGGATTCCATTGTTTTGACAAGATGGTAATCATTTGCATCAATTGCTGCTATAAACTCATACTTGCTCGTTTCTCGAATGACATTCCAATATAACATATCCCCACTGATAATCATCTGGTCCTTTTCCGGGTCAAAGGCAGGAATTGGCAACTTGTGCAGGGACAGATTGGTCTCTAGCGCGTAGAATCCACCTTCTTCATCCCGGAGGAATCCCAAAAGCTTCCTGTCCTTGTACTCGGTGACGAAAGTATGGGTCAGATGGATGGAGTCAGGAAGAGCAATGTGGCGGCAGACAGGCTGTTCTCCCACTCTCTTGAGCTGGAACAGACCACCTTTCTGGTCAATCATCAGGAAGCCGTTGTCATATTTCTTTTCCATATTGTCGTCATAGTCAAGGTACTTGGCAGGAAAAACAAAGCCTTGGCCGAGAAGCGCAGAAGTGAATCTTTCGCTCAGTTCTTTATCGATTGCATTATTTTCCATCAATATGAATTCCAGCCCTTTGCCGGTCATACGGAAAACATGGTCCGGTACTCTCAGACCGTCTTTGATTGTAGCCCCGTCAACCAACTGATATAGAGCCGCCCGTGCATAATTATAGTTTCTCGGGAAGGATCGGAATGCGAAATTGCTATGTTCTACTTTTTTCAAATTGAAGGGAACACCGTCCACCTCTTTTGGAAGACGGCCGTCTCGGTTCAACTGGAAATAATTGACAGTCGGCATCAGACTGTCAAATTCAGCCATAGTATAGGAATTCCCGTCCATATCATATCCTCCAATGTCTTCTTTCTGGAATTCAAAACGGAGAAAATCATGTTTGACTGGACTATAGAGCGTCAGGGGTGATTCAAATGGTTTGGAAAAAATGAATTGATAAGACAACGGCAGCAACCATGCAAGCAGCAGAGCCGCTGTCAGGATGATAAATAATTTTATGATTTTGTTCATGTCCACGATCTTTCAGGTTAATCTTGGCAACCCCGCTTGAAGCGGTCTGCGGAATAGAGTGGAAGAGCCAACATGGCGACGAGCCAAATGGCAATCCACCAGGTCATGGGAGCATAGGCACAAGGAATTTTCGAGTAAAAGAGCAAATGGAGAATCCCCACTGCCAAAAGAGCGTTGAAAATTCTTCTGCTCCAGGTCGGTTCGATAACAATCCATGCAGTCATCAGATAGACCATTGCTCCTGCCATATACCAAGGTAAAGCCGTCCCGATTATGAGCTGGACCAGTTCATTGGCCAGAATATTTCGAAGATAGAGCCAGACACTTCCTATTTGGACGAGGAAAAAGACAGCCAACAGCAGAAGACCGGAAGAAAGCATCTGCAAAATAATTTTGTTCTGACCAACAGGCAGATGGAGAGTTAGTTTCAAACGTTTCTCGTGCATTTCTGGAACGAATTGGACCAGAGCCAGTCCGAAAGCCAGTATAACAGGAAGAGGTCGGAGTGCCGCAATCAAAATCTGGTTGTAATCCATGATGGACAACCAGAGAAATTCTGCTCCTGTATATGTAATGTCGTGACGGATTCCCAGCAGGACAAAGGCAGTGAAGCCAATCCAGGCCAGAGCTGCCACCCAGACATAAAGTTGGACCTTGATCCACTCTTTGTAATAAATTGCTTTGTTCATGATGCTAATATTTTCCAGTCAGTCCAATGAAGATATCTTCCAAACTCAGTTTTTCCACTTTCATTTCTACAGGAGAAATTCCTTTGCCTCCAAGGAGAGAAGCTACTTTCTGTTCCTCCTCAAAGGAATAGAATTCCGTCCGTGAACCTACTTTTTCAGGGTGACAGAAGCCCAAAGCGGAAAGCGCTTCCGTTTCTACTGGAACCGGCAAAGTAAAGCGCCTGAAATGTCCCATCAGTTCGTTGACCGGCTTCTGGACTAAAATTTTTCCATAATCCATGATGATACAATCATCAATCAGCATTTCCATATCTTGAATAATATGCGAAGTAAGGAATATGGTCTTTTCTTCGGCCCGTGTATATTCCCTGAGGTATTCCACAAACAGACGGCGATAGCCCGGATCCAGTCCCATTGAAAAGTCATCCAAGATCAGCAGTTCTGCATTCTGTGCCAAAATGAGTCCCAATGCGACTTGAGAACGCTGTCCGCAGGACATTCTGGAAATTTTTTGGTCGGGAGCCACTTTTAGTTTCTCCATGAGACCATAATAGGCATCCCGGTTCCAGTCCGGATAGAACTGGGAATAGAATTTCTCAATCTGGGTGATCGTCATGAAAGAATATTGCACGTGTCCCTCGATGAGAAGTGCAATCTTGCGCCTGGTTTCAGGTCGAATTTTACGGATGTTTTCGCCAAATATGGAACAAGTACCTGAAGTTGGTTCAAGATAACCATTCAAAATATTGATGGTGGTTGTCTTGCCGGTACCGTTTTTTCCTAAAAGTCCGAGGATCCGCCCTTGCGGAACCTCGAAACTCAAATTCTCATAGATCAGACGATCTCCGTACCAGTGTGTAAGATTTTGACACACTATCACATTGTCTTGCATAAAAGAATCTTAACGGAATAATTTTGTAAATGTCGGTTTCGCCTCTTGTGGCGCGTGCTCGAATTCCCGGCCGTTTCCTTTGAAGATGAGTTGTTTTACAGCACCTCCCACTTGATGATCTTCAAAGAGTTTGACAGCTTTGGAGTTGTCTTTGATATCATAAATGAACAGGGAGGCTTTCATCTGGCTCTTTTCATCCAAATTTTCAGCGGCGATATATACGGTATTCGGATCATAGTTGTTGAAAATTATCTGTTTGACTGCAAAATTTCCATCCAACTGGATATAGGGAGTGCTGTCAAATTGCTTTCCATCAACATTGAGACGATAAATGCCACTGCCGTTAGAATAATAGAGAATCGGTTTTACAGGATTTGCACCGATGGCGGACTCAGGAAGTATCTTTCCTGCACCATCAATCTCCGCTTCAACCATTTCATCCTGGACAAAATCGCACGGGGTCAATAAATAAACTTTGCAGTTCTTGTCAACATAGAGGACTTTTCCAGGTTCGTATCTGTTGCTGGCTGATGGTTCGCGATAGATACCTGCAAATTCATGCATGAATTTAGGTGCTTCCAATTGCGTCTTTCCTGCACCCATTTCAACACCCGTCAGTCCATTATAAAGAAGAGTTTTGGTGCCGGTATTGTAATAGATGCGCTGCATGTCGGTGTTGTCTGTAATTACAGAACAGGTCAAGTCGGCGATTGGATACTCTGCGGTGACATCACTTTCGATAATCTCATTGTTTGCAGAAAGAGCCTTTTCTCGGCCATTTCCAACAAAATATGCTTTCTGACACATACCGTTCTGGAATCCATAACCAATTAGGATGTTATTGGCAGTGAAATCGCCGACAACTTCATTCTTGACCTTGAGAGTCTTTGGATCAACCGTGTAGACTTTCTTCGGATCATCTGTGCTGATGAGCACCTCCAGGTCAGACTCGCTGGTAGCTTTTCCAAGATTGGTCAGGTAAGAACCCATCCAAGTAATGCAAAGAGCCTTCTTGCCCAGCCCCATGCCTGGATTGTTGTCCTTGAAAGCATAAGGACTGGCAGGGGTATCCATGATGTCCAGACGTTTGAACGTCAACATGGCACCTTCCTGAGTTTCGGAAAGAAGAAGTAGGCCAGTGTCGTAAGGGGATGTCACAGAAAATTTAAAATCGGTGATGAGAGCTCCCTTTTCGCTGACAACTTTGAAATTCCCAGTGAAATCACCCAATTCAGCACATTTGAACTTGAGGTTTTTTTCATTGCTGACAACTTTATAATTGATGATCCATTCGTAGGACAGACCATCTACATTATCATTGTCAATGACCACATCAGGATTGATTTCTAGAAATTCATGAAGACCGAGCTCGTAGGTAGTCTGAATACCTGTCACTTCCTGGATGGTAGGCGCCACCACTTTAGGCGATTTTGGTTCTTTGGAACAAGATACCGTAAAAAGCAACAATAATGCTGCAAGGGAAAATAAATGAAATTTTTTCATATTATGATAATGTTAATAAAATTATACAATCCAATGTACGTCAGGAAAGTCAACTCCAAATTCAGGATGGGCTTCAAAATAAATCTTCACTTCTTTGAAGATGCGTAGGATACCATATTTATTGGTATTTATATCATTCTGTGAAATGGGACGACCAAAAAGTTCGATGAACTTCTGATATTTCCTGACATTGTATTCTCCTAGCCAATAAGAGAGTTGGTTCCACCAATCCGGACAGTCCAGACGGTTTGTGAATGCTATGGTCAGACGTTGATATTCCACTGCCCCCAGACCGAAATCTTCATTGGACACTAATGAAAGGGACAGTGTATAGACATTGTCTGCTTCCAGATTCAGGCGGTGGATGGTTACGGGAACTTCGGAAATGCATTTCTCTTTTTCCACCAGATAATCCAAGGGAAATTCATCATAATGCAATCCGGCTTTGGCGGAAGTCCGGTCCTCGTTGATGTCAATCTTGAAATGGCGGTCTGCCGTTTGTGGACTGCCAATGATCTCTACCCTCAGTCGAAGGGTCGTATCCGTAACGGAAAAAGGTTCCGTACCAAAAGAGAAATAGATGGAATCGGTGGCAAAACTGATTTTCTCTTCACCTTTGTAGGCAAAACTCTCCATCCGAACACAGCCGACCATCCAGCAAGTTAGCAGAAAGCAGAGTCCAATTCTTATTATCGCTATTTTTTTCATTTTAATCCGCTCCCTCCGATTTTTCATTTTCCGGCAACGGTAGAATATACACTTTATCGGAAGCAGGATAGAATTTGCCGTTCACTCCATCCATATCCAAAAGGAATCTTTTATAGGTAAAGAATATCTGTCCTTCTCCCCAATATTCCTTCGTAATTTCATTGACCAGTTCATCACGAAATTTTTCAGGTGTGTCTATTCGGGACATCTCCATCGGAAGCAATCCTCTGGCAGTCACTACCTTGTTCAAATAATCCAGTGCCACCTGCGGATCAGTATCGTAGAGAGACTCTGCAAGGATGTAGTACATCTCAGAGATGCGGACCAGATTGATTGCCGGCGTGCGTCCCTCAGCAGGATGCTGTTCCTCGTCGTAGTATTTGTCATATAATTTGGCACAACAGGTAACAGGCTTGTCCCAGTTGGTACGCTTGAAATAGGCCTGATATCGGTAATCATTATTGATTGGCGTGAACGTGTTCACTCGAAATATTTCTTTGTAATTGTCACGAACCATATTCAAAGAGCCAGTTCTTCTTGATGGATACATTCTGGCTCTCACTTTCAAATACATAAAGGGAGCATGAATTCCCCAAACACATTCCTTTCTGGCTGTGTAGCCCATGAAAAGAGTCTTGACTTGCTCTTCTCTAGAAAACCAGCAGTTTCCTTCAAGAGCTTTCCTTGCATAGGCAACGGCTTTCTGATGGTCTCCTGCCCAATTGGCGGCTCTCGCCAGAATACCTGCTGCGGCATATTCCGAAAGGTAAAGTTCTGTCTGCTTGTGTTCTTTTGCCGGTCGGTTCTCTTGCAGCAGGATATAAGCTTCTTCAAGATCTTTCACGATCAAATCATAAACTTCCTTGACTGTGCTTCTTTTTACCAGGTCAATGCTGAAGTGCGTGACATAGGGAATGGCTTTTTCGTCGCCTCTGTCGTAGTTCGGGGCGAACAGACGGAGGAGATCGAAATGCAGGAACGCGCGGATTGCGAGCGCCTCTCCCTTGATGCGGGGAAGAATAGGGAAATCGTGCTGTTCCACATTGTCCAATATGCAGTTCACCGAAGAAATGACATTATACATCCCGTTCCAGATATCGTCAATCTGATGACGTACATCCTCATCCAGATATTTCAGGTCGTATGTCCTGGTCAGCAGAGTTTCATAGGATTCGTAATCGTTGTAGTAAAGCTGGGCAATCTCGTCGATGAAACCGAATGACAACTGCTCTCCATAGAGTTCAGGCCGTGTCATGGAGGCATAGACTCCATCCATGGCATCCACGAATCCTTGCTCATTCTCGAACATCTTGTCCTTGTTCACAATACCCGGGGTGTCGATGTCTAGAAAGTTACAGGAAGCCGCACCAGCCAGAAGCAGGAGAGCCGTCATGATTCGGAAGATATATTTATGATAAATTGTTGTCATTTCCTTATAAAGTTATATTCAATGAGCCCTGCAACATATGGGCAAACGGATAGTCCAGACCTCTTTCTCTCTGAATGGATGACCAGTTGAACAGGTCACCTGCGGAAACGGAAAAACGAATCATCCGCAAATGAACTCGTCTGCTCCAAGATTCTGGCAATGTATACGACAGTTTGAGAGAAGAACCATCCAGAGCATACTCCTTGGCGACAAAACGGCTGGTCGGCGGAGTAATCTGACGGTTGGCGATGTCCTTGAATTTGGCAAGGTCGCCTGGTTTCTCCCATCGGTCTTGAAAGACACGACGGTCAGAGTTCTGACTTGGATTGGCACCTTCCACTTTGGTAGCCAACGTCTGGTTGTAGATAGTTGCACCGAGACGGTAAGCAAAATACATGGACAAATCCACATTTTTCCAGTTCCATGAAAATCCGAAAGAGCCTTGGACCAGTGGGGAAGTGTCTCCAACGACTTGCTTTTCTCTATAGTCATATTGGTATGTAAGGTCGCCGTTCTTCCGGATGAAGACTTCACGTCCATTGGCAGGGTTGATACCCGCAGACATCATGACTTTCAAAGCAGTCATGGATTCTCCTTCCTCGTAGAAAGCTGCAGGCAGATTGGAGGAATTCTTTTCGTTTTCTTTATTCTTATTTTTCAGATAATCAGATATTGAAACTATTCTGTTCCGATTATGTCCCATACTCAGGAAGAGATTCAAGTTGTTTTTTGGGCTGTGCAGTACATTGCCGCGAAATGAAAGTTCCACTCCATTGTTGCGGATTTTCCCCAAATTCTCCTTGGCATTAAGAAATCCTGTATGTCCCGGCTTGGCGATAGTCATTACCAAATCATTGGTCGTATCAAAGTAGACATCCAAGGTGCCTGTGATACGATCCTTGAGGAATCCGAAATCCAAACCGATATTCTGTTTGAAACTTCTCTCCCATTTAAGATGCGGATTGACCATGGAAATGGGAATGGCACCGATGTTTCCATTGTAATTCAGGTCAGGACGATATTGGTAGGCCAGCTGTGCCTGATAAGGATTGAAACCTGCATTGCCGACATATCCCAAACTGGCACGAAATTTCAGAAGTGATACATGGCTGTCTATTAACCATGATTCCTGATGGATATTCCAACCAAATCCCAAAGAGCCGAAAGGAGCGAATTTGTTGTCCGCGCCAAATTTGGAGGAACCTTCATAACGGAAAGAAAAATCGACAAAGTAACGATTCTTCCAGATATAATTGGCATTGGCATAGAAGCCCAGCATACGAGACCGGTCTTCACTTCCTCCAGGATGGCTTTCCGCATAGTTTGTAGACATGGAAGGATGTTCCAGTTTGTCGGAAAGAACACCAATGGCGCTGAAGGAATGGGATTCGGTATGTGTGGACTCAATGTTCATACCGCCACTCACACTTAACAGACTTTCCTGCCGGGGCCCCCAAGACTTGTTCCATACAATGAATGCATTGCCCGATAAAGAGCGAGAAGTTCCATTGACTACATCGAAACTGCCTTTTTTCAAAGGATCTTTCAAAATGAAACGCTTGGATAGGGGAGAATAGAAGGTATTTCCCTCGTTGTTTCCCTGACGATATGAGATGCTGGCCTCCAGCCTCAAATCAGAAAGAATATTCCATCTCAACTTGAAACTGTTGATGAAACTGCCGGAAGAACTTCTGATGAAACTGTTCAATTTCTTTTCATAGAGCGGGTTGGCAGAATTGAAGGAAAGTTCATTGTTCAGAAAACCGTTTTCCAAATAAGGCGCATCGTAAGGATTAAGTCGTACGTAATCGGAAAAGCTTCCATAAGGGACATCATGCGAGGAATTCTTGGTGAAAGAAGTCATGTTCTGAATGAAGATTTTCTTCAAGTTGCCATATGTAAGGTTGATACGTAAAGAGGCGACGTTTCTTCCTGATTTGTCCATGACTCCCATGATGTTATTGTAGCTGCCGGATACATTGTACCGGAAATCTTCGCTGCCTCCAGAAAACATCAAGTTATGGATATGATTGAAACCTGTTCTAAGCGCCATGCGTTTCCAATCTGTATTGATTCCGGCATGGACCTGATCGAGCCGCTTGTAATAGAGTTTCTGCTGGTCAATATCCATTTGGCTGTCCCCTTTGAAATCACCATAGATTCCTGCCAAACGTTCATATTCCAACTTTTCTGCCGCATTGAGCAGATGATAGTCAGACAAGTCCGGGAAACTTGCCTGGAAATTGCCACTGTAGCTCACATTCAGACGGCCGGCCTTGGTCGGTCGGGTCGTGATGACAATGACACCGTTGGCCGCTTTGGAACCATAGAATGAAGTGGCCGCCGCATCCTTCAGTACGGAAATGGACTCAATGTCCTCAGACGGCATATCAAAAACATAGGAAACATCCACTTCCGTCCCATCCAATATGAATAGAGGTACATTGGTCTGGTCACCTTCAATGAAACTGCTTCTTCCGCGAAGCACCATTTCAGGAATTTTGTTCGGATTGGAGCCATCCTTGATATTGTCAAATATTTCGAATCCGGGAGTCTGTAATTGGATGATTTCCAATACATTGGTTTGAACCATTGCCTGGATGTCCTCACGGCGGATTACATGGGCTGCCCCTGTGTAGCTTTTCTTTTTCTTGTCCAAATAGCCGGTTACCACGACATCTCCGAGAGATTCAGTTTCTGCAGATAGGCGAATCCGGTAGAATTTCTTGTCCGGAGAGACCTTCACCTTCTGTTCCGTGAAACCGAGCATCTGGACCCAAAAGAAAGCAGTATCAGGTGAGAGTAGCAGTTCGAAATCACCATTTTCATCTGCTGTCACCCCCTGCAACTGTTTCCGGCTGTCATGAGTGAGAGCAACTGCTCCAGCAAGAGGTGCACCTTCTGTATCTTCTACATGGCCTTTGATTTTGAAAACGGTCTGAGACACTTGTGCAGACGCTGTGACAACAGTCAAAAACACCAGACAGAGATGCGGCAACAAGAATCTAAGACAAAAGGACATTGTTTCTTTCAACTTCATTCGTTCATTCTAAATAATGGAAAAACAAAGTTAAAGAGTTCCTGTACGCCGTCCTATCGTCAGAATTTGGTATAAATGCGGAAAAATCTAACTATTTTTGGGTATTGACAGATTCTGTCCAACCGTTGAATCCTGAACTTAGTTCAATTACCTTGAAACCGTAGTCCAGCAAAATATGCGCAGCGGTCTGGCTTCTTCTGCCACTTCTACAATAAACAGCTATGGTACTGCCTTCTTTCAGCAAACTGAGACTCTTGGATGTGAAGTTCTCATTGAGCACATCAATATTGTAATCTGTTCCAGGAATGCAACCCTTGGCATGCTCTTCAGGAGTACGCACATCTACCAGTACAATGGAGGTATCAGCAAGAACTTTCTTGAATTCTTCTACATCCAGACGGCGATAGTCCTGAACAACCGAAGATTGGGGCACCTCATCCTGGTTTTTACTCTTGTTCTTGCAGGCATTGAAAGTCAATACGCCCAATAGAAGGGCCAGAAGGGATAGAAAAATTTTATTCATGATCTTTTTCAATAATTGTAAACATATTCATATACCTATAATATAGGAGAGAAAAGGCGGGCAAAAGATTCCTTGAATTTCTCCCAGATACTTCTCTGCCCCCATTGATCCAAGAAAATTTCACGGCAGTACCGGACATCCTCCAGAAAAACAGCCTTCATCTTCCGGGCCAGGGAAACATCATAGATGAACCCGTTTGCTTCAAAATTCTGTTCAAAACTACGCCAGTCAATGTTCGTGGAACCGATGGTCACTATCTCATCATCTGCCACGATGGCTTTGGAATGAAGATAGCCGTTGTCGTATAAGAAAATCCGCGCACCTGATTTCAAGATGGCTTTGACATAGGAGCGAGAAGCGAGAGGAGGGAGAATTCCTTTGTCGCCATGGGTCGGAATCATAATTCGGACATCTACTCCTGACAATGCTGCATTTTGAATAGCAGAAAGGACAGAATCAGTAGGCAAGAGATATGGAGACTGGATATAAATATATTTCCGGGTGGCGGAGACAAGCTCGATGAACGCATGTTTCATATTGTCCCATTTGTTCATTGGACCGGATGTGACAATTTGCACCTTGCTGTTGCCGACCGGATCAAGAACAGGATAGAGATCATCTTCATTGAGATAATGACCGGAAGCGAATTGCCAGTCAATGAGGAAAGCAGACTGAAGTTCATTTGCCGCCGGTCCTTCCACCTTCATATGAGTATCCCGGTAGAGACCGCCTCGGATTCCGACGGAATATCGTTCCGCTATGTTCATGCCACCGATATAACCGATCTTACCATCAATGACGACAATCTTTCTGTGATTCCTATAATTCGTGTTGCTCATCAGAAAGGGGATATAAACTCGTGCAAAAGGGTAGACTTCCACTCCGGCCTGCGCCATTTCCTTGTAGAAACCTTTCCGGACAAGGAAATTGGCGACATCATCATAGATCAGACGGACCTTGACTCCTTCTTGTGCCTTGCGGATCAGGAGCTGCTGAAGCCGTTTTCCTGTCGAATCCTCCTCAAACTTGAAATAGATGACATGGACATGATGTCGCGCTCGTTCAATGTCTTTCAGCTGGGCATCGAACATTTCGTCAAAAACCGTGTAGGGAGTGATGGCATTGCCGTCCAGGAGATAGGCAAAGTTGGTCTTTCTGAGCAAGTGTGACAATTTGTCGAAATGGCTGCCGGTGGAAGTGCAAATCCGGTCCGGATTGTTTTCTACGGTATGGCGTTTCAGCTCCGCCCTTCTTCCATCAGAAATGATAGGTGTTTTCCTCTTGTCCATTCCAACAAAGATATAGGCCAGCAATCCAATGACGGGAAGAAAAATCAAGACCAGTACCCAAGCCAACGTTTTGACCGGATTGCGGTTTTCCATGATGATGACATATATGACGCTTGCTAGAATCGCCAATATCAAAAGTTTAAGCCAAATGCTCATAAGAGGAACAATTATTGTCAAAAAGTGCAACAACTAATATGCCCTGCGATGGATTTCCTACATAATGGCAAAAATATACTGCTTTTTGCCAATAAAATCAAACTGCTTTTCCTCTCCATCGGCCACTTGCAAGATATAGGTATGACAGAATCATCATGGGCAAGCCGTAGGCAATCTCAGAAGTCCAACATACAGCAATGGAAGACTTCAGCAAATTGATGACCAAAAAACAATAGGCCATATAGAAAATGAGACTGATCATCTCCAGGAAGAAGGATATTCGGGTGTTGCCGGTACCTGCGACAGACTGGAAAAACACATTGGCTGGCACTGTTACGACATAGGAAGCACAAAGCACCATCAGCGCCGGTTTTGATTCTGCAATCAAATCGGGCAGATCAGTATAGATGCGTATAAACATTTCAGGGAAACAGACTACCAGGAGTATCATGACAGCCGTTACTCCATAGCTGATTTTCAATACCCGCCGGACCAGTGTCTGAACCAGTTCAGGATGGCCGCTGCCAATCAGATTGCTCACAAGAGAACTGCAGGTGGAAGCGAAAGCCATCATCACCATCCACAAAAGTCCTGCAATGCTCCGCACTATGTTGGAAACGGCAAGGGATCTTTCGCCCAAATGTTCAATGGAAACAAAGAAAATAAGCCAGGTTGAGAGGGATACGACATTGAGAATCATAGTCCAGACTGAAACTGAAAGAATATCCTTTAATTTTTTGTAACTGAATTTCTCGAAACAATTCAGTCCGTATTTCCGGCAATCCGTCTTGTGGGGTGTATAAATGACAAAGAACATCAAAGAGACCAGTTCTGCCAAAGTGGAACCGATGGCGGCACCCTTGATACCCAAAGCGGGGATGTCTCCTTTTCCGAAAATCAAAATCCAGTTGAAAACAACATTGGACACAACCATAATGACAGAGTTCAGAGACAAAGTTTTGGTCTGGACAGTGCCAATATAGAAGGACCGGAACATGGCTGTCATATAGGCGAAGAGCAGACCTGGCAGCCGGAAACGTACATAATCCAGGGCCGCGGTCCGAATATGCTCAGAAGAGACGATGGCTGACATAATCCAGGGGGAAACGAGTTCTGAGATGAGAATGATGCCAAGGCAGAGAGCCAAAAGGAAAAAAATCCCATGATAGAAGACATTTCCAGTCTCCTTGAACTCTTTTTCTCCGTTTCTGCGAGCTATGATAATCTGTGCACCGACACTGAAACCGAATCCTATCATGTGCAGCACCATATAATAGACACCTGCAATTGCAGAGGCTCCCAATTCCACTTCTCCGACTCTTCCGAGAAAGGCTGTATCGGTCATGCCGACCAACTGTTCCATAATCAGGCTGATGAGGATAGGGTAGGCTATTTCCCATATATGCCTGTACGAATAGATATATTTTATTGGGACCATTCTTTTTATGATCAGTAATTGGGCCGCAAAGATACACAAATGGCATAGAGATTGCAATACATATCCTAAAATAGTTTTTCATAGGTTAAATTTAAGGTTAAAACAATTAATTGATTTGGTGCGTAGCTCGTTGTTTGATAATGCGTTGCGCACATTTTCACAAATAGGTCAAACCAGAATGACGACTTGGCCATATTTAACTTTTGACAGGGGAAGTCATCTGATCTGTATTCGACCAGGAAATATAGCCAGTTCATCCCTGTCGGCTTTTGCCAATGTCCGGCAAAAATTAAAAAGGAACTTGGCATTCAATCCTAACAAAACGGCAGTATGGAAATTATATGTATAGACAAACGGATATTTGACGAACGGGTTGTCCGGCTCAGCATGATAGAGAAAAAAGTCACCGGTATATGCAGTCCGGCCAAAGACGCGGGACTGAAAAAATGGATGGACAATCGGAGGTATGCGGGGTTCTCCGCATATCCAAGAGAACGTTTCTGGTATATCGAGAGAAAGGGCTGTTGCCTTTTACCCGGATGAAGAACAAGTTCTTCTACAAGCTGGAAGATGTGCAAAGCATGTTGGAATCAAGTTGTCACCCACATAAAAGAAAGCCATGAGTTGCGACACTTATAGACAGAAAGGACCAGCGGATTGATACTATTTTCAAAAGGCTGGAAAACATGGAACGTATGATAGATGCAATACGGACGGCTCCGAGACCCGCATTCCACGGTGATTATTTCCTTACGGACGAGGAACTTTCAAAGCTGTTGAAAGTAAGCCGGCGTAACCGGACCCTCGGTATGATACCTTACTACCTTGTGCAGGGAAAAGCCCTTTACAAAGAGTCAGACATACAGAAAGTTCTTGACGACGCATATAAAAGATGCAGGGAAGAACAGCGATGGGTATGAAACAATGCAAAAGAAACGGCCTTGTTACTGGTCGTTTCTTTGTTATCAGTTAGCCGTGCCATTACGGGACAATTTCCCTTGGCATCGGACTCGCTCTTCTTGTGGTAGAACGATACTTTACATCTGTCTGATTCATAATCTGTTCCATTACTTGCAAAGTTAATGGAGACAGAGTTGATTGTCGGCATGTCAAATTTCGTCAGAAATAGACAAAGATGGCACCATTGACTTCCGTATCCTATATTTTTCATTTACCGGAAAAATAAGTATCTTCGCTGAGTCAAAATGATGAAACTGCGTTCTTTGCAGACGGAACAGAAGTGACTATTCAAAAAACGGCTTTAGAGGCACATATTAAGGAATATCGAATAATGACGTGTCTTGCTGAAAAACCAATAGTTTACATTATTTTTCCTGAATCCGATCCATAATCGGGCGAGTTTCTGTATCTTTGACATCTATAAATTGTAATTCGATAAATTATTGGCGGTGGATGGATGTTAGGGTCATCACAAAGAATGTCGGCAAAGCCTTGTTGGTAAGTGCGCTGTTCATGTTAATTTCCATGATTGTCTCTTGGGCAGACGGAATGGACTCGTCTTTTGCGCCTCTTGCCATCAGTTTTGTCATCACTTTCATTACAGGTATCTTTCCTTTCATATTCGTCAAGAAAAGCGGGAATATCTCCACAGAGGATGGGTTCATGATTATTGTTCTGTCGTGGGTGCTGTCATTTGTGTTCGGCATGTTGCCATATGTCTTGTGGGGAGGGGAATTCACCTTAATCAATGCATGGTTTGAAAGTGTATCGGGCTATACCACTACTGGAGGTACCATTCTCCAGGACATTGAAAATCTGCCTAAAGGCCTGCTCTTCTGGCGGTCATCTACCCATTTTATCGGAGGATTGGGGATTGTCGTCTTCATGTTGTTCCTCATGCCTTCCACAAGTTCATTTCGGATGAGATTGACCAATTTGGAACTTTCTTCTCTGACCAAGGACGGATACAACAATCTGCGCTCCAGAAAAATGGTCAATGTCATTGTATTGGTCTATATCGGCCTGGTCGTTGCAGAGACCATCCTGTTGTCACTGGCCGGCATGTCCGTATTTGATGCCATCAACCATTCGTTCAGCACGATTGCGACTGGTGGCTTCAGCACAAAGAATAATTCCATCGCATACTTCAACTCTCCAATCATCGACATCATCATCATTGTCTTCATGTTGTTGTCCTCGCTTCACTTCGGAATCATTTTCGCAATGGTCAGTTCGAGGTCATTCAAACCTTTGGACAATCCGGTCAGCAAGTTTTTTCTGGGAACTGCTGGAGCAATCGTCTTGACCGTCACTGCCATTTTGATGATCAGTGGCACCTGTCACAATATAGGACAAGCCTTTCTGGATAGTGCTTTCAATACGATCAGCGTGATGACAACCACAGGATTTGCGACCGCAGACAATAACCTTTGGCCTATATCAGCTTGTGTGCTTATGCTCTACTGTTCCTATCAATGCGGCTGTTCCGGATCCACTAACGGCGGTGTAAAATCAGACCGTATCCTGATCCTTCTGAAAGGAATCCACTGCCAGATCAGACGGGCCTTCCATCCGAATACGGTCTATAACCTCAAAATCGGCAAACACTGGCTCAAAGATGACGTGGTCCTCCAAGTAGGCATGTTCATCGGTTTCTATACCCTGATCATGTTCGTTTCGTCGGTCATCCTGCTCATCATGGGAGTTGGACCAGCTGAAGCTTTCTCTGGACCTCTGACCTGCATGAGCAACTCCGGTCCGGGAATAGGAGCCATAGGAACCATGGGAAATTATGATTGTCTTCCGACTGCCGCCAAATTCGTACTCACGCTGGATATGGCCATCGGACGTATGGAAATCTATCCACTCATTATCGTCTTTATGTTGATTTTCAAGCGGAATCGCGCATAATATTTTTGTTTTATTCATTATATGAAATACGTTTACGCTCCAGGATGTGCTCTCATGTCCTACAAGCCACAATTGTCATACAAACTCGAAGAATTTGCCTTCCGGCACTTCGGTCCCATCGAAACAGTACTGACCTGCTGTTTCGATTCTCCACAACTCGATGAAGCGGACTGTCTGCTTACACCTTGCGAGACCTGTGCGCAGACCTACCAGAAGCGCTACCCGGAGAAGAAGATCATCAATTTGCTCCAGGCCATAGCCGAAAGCGCTGTTTTCGTATTTCCCGATTACGGTGGAGCAAGCATGAGCATTCAGGACACCTGTGCGGCCCGGACCAATCCGGAAATGCTGGCGGCAGTCCGGATTCTGCTTGAAAAGATGAATATCCGCCTGGTGGAACCGGCCCATACTGGAGCGAAGGCCAAATGCTGCGGGCAGTTGCTTTACGGCAAGACTGATATTGTGAAGGTAGAGAACTTCATGAAGAAACGTGCCGATGAAATGCCTTGCGAGGATGTCGTGGTCTATTGTGCATCCTGCATCATGAGCATGACAGTTGGTGGCAAACGGCCACGTTATATTCTGGATCTGCTCTACGGAGAAGAAACCGACATGACTGGCGAGGGGGTCTGCTCCTGGAATGAAAAATTGCTCCAGTTCAGAAAAGCACATAAATAAAAATATCGTATCTTAGCAGAAACCAATCCTGTCAAGACAGTATGCAGAAAAAATTTTCCAGATTATTTATTCTGCTGGCCAATATCATCATATTGGTCCATACTGCCTTGCCTTTCCATCATTGTCATCATCTGGGCAATCGTTACCAGCATTCTTCTTACAGTGCCGCATGCAAAATGGAGGAAGAATGGAAAGACTTTGTCAGTGGCCGGATTTTCCATCTGAACCATCGGCATGACAACTGTAGTGACGATTGCCAAGTATCTGAATCTTTCAAACTATTTACGCTGGCAAGAGAGAAATCTTTCAAGGCGAATTCTTTTCATTGCACAGGAGAGCCTGGAGGCCCTTTGTTCCTCTTTGCAACTATCCTGTCTTCGAGCCCGTTGTCAGATGCGTTGTCGGGGACAGGAGACTGTACAACTTCTTTCACTCCCGCTGAAGGTATTTTCTCTTATCTTCTGGATTTTCTGGTCCGATCTGTTGGAATGCGAGCCCCGAATATTGCATAACTAAATGATTGTCAAGACGGATACGTATTGTCTGTCTATTATGCCGATCCCCCTGGACCGGTAATGTTTCACCAATTATGTCATGCAATGAAAAAATCAATTTATCTTATTTCAGCCGTTTGTTGCGGTCTGGCTGCATGTTCCCACCCATCCGGACATCAAGAAGCGATCATTGAAGAAACAGAAAACCATGGAGAAAATATCTTCCATGCACACATGGAAGCATCTTCCATATCTTGTGAACTGACCCGGAAAGGACAGTTCGGTCACATAATCCGTTCAATCGGTCAGGTTCTTCCTGCACAAGGAATGGAAAAGACTGTCATCGCCCGCACCAGCGGCATCCTTTCTTTTGAAGGAAGACAGGTTACAGAAGGACAGGCTGTCCAAGCAGGGCAGATATTGTTCTCTGTACAAAGTGACGGCACTGCAGAAAACAATCTTTCCATCCGGTACAAAGAGGCGGAGAGCAACTATTCTCTCGCACAAGCTGAATATCGGCGAAAAGAGGCACTGGCCAAAGACCAGATTGTATCGCAGGCAGAAGTGCTTCGTGCAAGAAGGGATCTGGAAACAGCGCAGGCAAGATTTGCCAACATGAAAGAACATTTCCCATCAGGGAAACAGGAAGTGAAGGCTGGTTTGACCGGTTCGGTCCAGGCAATCCTGGTAAAGGAGGGCGATTATGTGGAAGAAGGCCAGCCTCTCGCCATTATCGTACAGAGCCGTTCTGTACTGGTAAAAGCATTGGTTGCCAGTCGGTATTTTCAACAATTGAAAAATGTCCGTACAGCAGACTTCCATCCCCGCAACAATTCAAAAACCTATTCGCTCGATGAATTGGAAGGGCGTCTTCTATCTTACAGTCAATCCGTTTCAGCGGATCAGCCGATGTTGTCTGTCACTTTCCAGATTTCCAACGAAGAAGGTCTGCTGAATGGAAGTTTCATGGATGTCTATTTGCGTGCGGAATCTCCAGAAGAAGTGATTTCCGTTCCCAATTCAGCTCTCATAGAACAGATGGGAAGCTATTTTGTATTCATCCGACATTCTGAGGACCATTTCGAGAAGAGGGCAGTGCAGGTCGGAGAGACGGACGGAAAGAATTCGGTCATCTTGGCAGGTCTGGAAGAAAATGAATCGCTCGTGACCAAAGGGGCGATTCTTCTCAAACTGGCGCAAGCGACAGGCAAGCTGGATCCACATGAAGGTCATGCACATTAAAAGAAGGTCATATGGAATTCATCAATAAAATTATCCGGTTCTCCCTCAGCAACAAACTGTTCATCTTAATGTGGGCAGTGTTGCTGATGGCAGGAGGCTACTGGTCATCCAAGCAAATGGATGTGGACGTGTTTCCTGATTTGACCGCTCCAACCGTGGTCATCATGACCCAGGCGGATGGTATGGCTTCCGAAGAAGTAGAACGTCTGGTAACCTTCCCGATTGAAACTGCCGTCAATGGAGCTGCCAATGTCCGGAGAGTTCGCTCTTCATCAATGTATGGTTATTCTTTTGTATGGACAGAATTCGATTGGGGCATGGATATTTATCAGGCACGGCAGATTGTCAGTGAAAAGATGGTCTCTTTGACAGGTTCTCTGCCAGAGGGAATTACTCCAGTTCTTGCCCCTCAGTCCAGTGTGATGGGAGAAATTATGTTTGTCGGACTTCAAGCGGAAAAAACATCCATGATGGACTTGAGAACTTTGGCAGATTGGGTCATCAAGCCGGCCATTCTGGCTACAGGAGGTGTCTCCCAGGTGACAGTCATCGGCGGGGACATCAAGCAATATCAGATTGTCGCAGATCCATACCGGATGGCCGCCTACAAAGTGACGATGGAAGAGCTGGAAGAAGCCGGCAAAAGCATGAGCGACAATTCCTCTGGAGGCGTAGTCAGGGATTTTGGCAATGAGTTTGTTCTCAGAGGTATAGGAAGAACGGTTGATCTGGATGAGTTGGGCAATACGTTCATAAAAAAATCGGAAGGCCAGCCGGTCGTGCTGTCAGATGTGGCGGAAGTGATTGTGGGCAGTGCCGTCAAAATGGGAAATGCTTCCCAAAAAGGACAGCCTGCCATTATTCTGTCCATATCCAAACAACCCAACATCAATACGTTGGAGGTCACCCGCAAGATAGAAAAAAACCTGCAGGACATTCGGAAGTCTTTGCCATCTGATGTAAAGATGGACACCCACATTTTCCGTCAGGCAGACTTTATAGAGACTTCGGTCAACAATGTCGGGCGAGCCTTGCTGGAGGGAGCATTTTTCGTCATCGTCATTCTGTTTTTCTTCCTTAACAGTTGGAGAACGACGGTCATTTCTATTCTGGCCATACCGCTTTCTCTGTTAGGAACCCTGATTGTTCTGCATCTGCTGGGAATGAACATCAATACCATGACTCTCGGAGGTATGTGCATTGCAATCGGTTCTCTGGTGGACGATGCCATTATTGACGTGGAAAATGTATACAAGCGTTTGAAACAAAATCACCGGAAACCGAAAGAACAACGTCAGAAAGTTACAGAAATCGTGTATGAAGCTTCCAAGGAGATTCGTTCTTCTGTTCTGAACGCTACCTTCATTATCATGGTTGCCTTTATTCCGTTATTCTTTCTTTCTGGTATGGAGGGAAGGATGCTCAAACCATTGGGAATGGCTTACATCATTTCGCTATTTATGTCGCTGATTGTCGCCATGACAATCACACCCTTGCTTTGCGAATTGCTGCTGGCCAAAGAGGGCTATCTGCAAAAGAATGACAAGGAGAGTTGGTTGACCCGGAAATTGTCAGCGGCCTACCGCCATTCTTTGTCCTGGGTGCTGGTGCACCGCAGGCAGGTGCTTTCTCTGACAGCAGCGTTGCTGCTGACATCGGTCGGACTGCTGTTCACAATGGGGCAGAGTTTTTTACCGGAATTCAATGAAGGTTCCGCTATCATCACCGCTGTTGCCGAACCAGGCGTTTCTTTGGAAGTTGCCGATGAGCTGGGCAATATGATCGAGCGGAAACTGCTGGAGATACCGGGCATCCGGTCTACAGCAAGGCGTACCGGCAGGGGAGACTTGGATGAACATTCCCAGTCTACCAACAGTTCGGAAATTGATGTGCAATACGACCTTTTGGGACGCGGCAAGGAGGAGTTGTTCAATGCCATGAGAGCCAAGCTGGCAGAAGTACCTGGCATTGTGTCCATTATCGGCCAGCCACTGGGACACCGTATCGATCATATGCTGTCCGGTACGCAGGCCAACATTGCCATCAAACTATTCGGGACTGATCTGAGCGAACTCTATCTGCTAGGCAATCAGATCAAGCAAGTGATTGCTCCAGTGGAGGGACTTGTAGATTTGAATGTGGAGAAACAGGTAGAGACCCCTCAGCTTCAGATCCGTGCCAACCGGAAAGCCTTGGCTCAATATGGCATCAACCTGGAGGATTTCCATCGTTTTGTACGGTTGGCTTTCTCAAATGAAAAGATTGCTGACATTTATGAAGGACAACGAAGTTTTGATCTCGTCGTACGGTTGGATTCTATTTTCACTCAAAATATAGAAGGCGTGAAGAACGCTCTCATAGATACGGAAAACGGGCGGAAAGTCCCTTTATGGGAAGTTGCTGACATCGTTTCTGTGGGCGGTCCCAATAGTATCAGCCGTGAAAATGTACAAAGGAAACTGGTAGTTTCTGCCAATGTGTCCGGTCGAGATGTGAAAACGGTTGTCCATAAGATTCAAGACCGAATTGAAGCGAATGTACATTTGCCGGAAGGCTATCGTATCGAATATGGAGGACAGTTTGAAAGTGCCCGTCAGGCAGGAAGGACACTGGCGGTAATGGCCGTCATTTCCATCTTGGTCATCTTCCTGCTGCTGTACGGGGAATTCAAGAAGATTTCACTTTCCAGTATCGTTCTGGTCAGCCTGCCGCTTGGACTGATTGGTGGAGTTCTTGCCCTCCTGCTGACTTCCAGGGTCATCAGCATTCCTTCCATCATCGGTTTCATCACGTTGTTCGGCGTTGCAACCCGTAATGGCATCCTCCTCATTTCCAAGTATGAACATCTTTCTCGTCAAGGTATCCCTTTGCGTGAAACGATTCTGGACGGATCCGTCGATCGACTTAACCCGATATTGATGACGGCCTTGACTTCAGCACTTGCCCTCATTCCTCTTGTTTTTGGTGGCGACAAGCCAGGCAATGAAATACAGAGTCCGATGGCCATCGTGGTGTTGGGAGGACTGCTTACATCCACCTTATTGAATATTTATGTAATGCCTGTCATTTATGAATGGCATTCCAGAAAAAAAACAGACAATGAAAAATCATGACATTTATTCCAAAGACCTACTGTTTGCCTTTGGGCTTGTAGCCGGAGGAATCCTGCTTTCCATCTGTACGCCCTGTCCGGCACAGGAAAGATATCAGATTATCCTGCAGGAAATTGAGAAAAACAATACAAGTCTCAAGATGTCCAGAGAGGAACAGAAGGTGAAAGAATTGGAAAGTCGGACAGCAATCTATCCAGACAATCCAGAAATAGGATTCGGAAACACATGGGGGAACGGTTCAACTGGAGGCAATACCCAGGAGATTACCGTTTCCCAAACCATTGACTTTCCTACTTTATATTGGAACAGGAACAAGCTTGCCAAGTGCAAGAGTGAAACGGCCTTGCAAGAATATAGGATAGAGCGGATGAACCTGCTGTTGTCCGCCAAAGAAATCTGTGTCCAAATGACCTATTATAATGCATTGGTACAAATGTATCAAAAGCAAGCAAATCATGCCCAGCAGATTGCCCAGGCGGAGCAACGGAGAAAGGAAACTGGAGAAGGGAATGCCATTCAGTTCAATAAGGCTCGGTTGAATTGTCACAATATGGAAAACCTGCTGACGTTGAATTGTCTGGAGCTCGAACGGCTGCACATGGAACTGATTCGACTAAATGGGGGACAGGAAATCATCTTTCAAGATACTCTGTTTCCAATCATAAGACTACCGGAGAATTTTGAAGACTGGTATCAGGCAGCAAAAGAAGAGCATCCGGCCATAGGTTGGCTGGAAAGCAGGCTGACCGCCTCCCAGGAGGAAGTGAAAGTGAATCGATCCCATTCCCTTCCAAAAATCAGTCTGGGATATAGTTGCCAATTGACTGGACAGGAAAATTTCAACGGAATTTCCGTCGGCCTGAGCATTCCTCTGTGGGAAAACCGTAATCAAGTGAAAAAGGCCAAGGCGCAAGCGATTTCGGACCAATACAAAATGAATGACGCTTGTCTTGCCTACCATAATGAAATGAAGTCGTATTATAATCAAGCCATTACCCTGCAAAAGGCGATATTGAGCTATAAGGAGTTCTTGCAGGAGAACAGCAATGCAGATTTGCTCTATCGGGCTTTCCGCACGGGAGAACTGTCCCTGTTGGAGTATCTGCTAGAGTTAGACTATTATTTTGACATCTACGAAAAATACTTGTCCATGCAGAAAGATCTGGCTTTGCTATATGCTCGAATGACGTCATTCCAGCTGTAGGAAATAGTACGCGGAAACAGCCCACCGAAGATATCTCAGTGGGCTGTTTCTGCTATAATACGAAAGAATCTGTGCAAAAAATCATCTCTTTCTTATACCGGTTTGCATTTCATGGTATGGAACTGATATGAATCAGAGATATAGGCAGGTATTCCCATTCGATTCAATACTTTGACGAAACGGTCACATACATCCAGATCCTTCATCCGCTGGGTGATGCAAAGCACCAGTTCATTTCCCCAGGTGGTGGAAGCGATGGTGAAAGGACAGAGGGACGTCGGCAGAACCGGATAAAAATCACTGATATATTGGGACATCGTTTCAGGCAAAGCGATTCTTCCCATATTGGTGATGACAAAGGTATATTTGAGCATGGAAGTACGGATCCTGTGATCCATCAGCCCAATTTTGTCATCCAAAGACATATCCATCTGGCGCAATTGCCGCATGCTTTCAATGTGGTTTTGGGCACGGTAAGCCAGCACTTCCTTGCTCGTCTGGTCGTCCAGAAGCGATTTCTGGATACGGAGCAGATCTTCAATATCCTCCTGAGCAAGCTTGCGTGAATAGGCAAGTTCGGAAAGAGTGATGAAATACCTCACGGTATCGGTCGGGAAGTAAGGACGCAAATTGACAGGGACAGAAGCGAAAATAGTGCGGTCATCAATCACGTCTTCATATTTCTCGAAGATGGCATGACTGAATAGCGGACTGATGAAGGTGACAGGTGAACTGTCATATTGCTTGAAAACTCCACGTAATCTATTGAACGGAATCCGGACAAGGACAACTGTATCAGCCGGATCTTCTTCATCGCTGATTTTTGGCACACAGAAAGGCTCCAGCTGGTCATTGTTCCATCTCGGGGGTCTGGTCTCCGCATTTCTGACGTGCTGATAGGGTTCTTCTCCTTCTGTCATATTGTAAGGCTGAGCCACTGTCCAAATTGTTCCATCATTTTGGACAGGCACGTCAATACGTTGGAAATAACGGTAAAGAACTGCTTTGATAAAGATAATGAAGCCTGTCCCGTCACCTAACAGGTGATGGAAGTCAAACATTAGGGTTTTCTTGTAGTAAGTGACGCTCAGCAGATGCCAATTGGTTTCTGAAGTGCCAATATTTCGAATGACATTTCCTTTATCATGGAAAACACAGAAAGGCAACAAATTATCCTCCAATGTATATTTCTTGTTATCGGCTGTCCTGCCGATCTTGACAGCCATCTGTGGAAATCGGTCTTTGATGTCCGCCATAGTCTTGACGAGATTATCCCCGTCAATCGGCATTTTCAATGTAACGACAAATCTTGGAACACAACCACAATTCAGATGTGTGCCATAATAATAGAGTTCAGTTCCAAGATTTGAATCAAGGTAATTCTTTTCCATCATCATATAATTTTCTAAATCAGGTTGGCCGCCATCCTGCAGGCAACCTGTCATTTCAATGTAATCTGTTGAATGACTAATCTTTTATTTTTCCGCAATTCGCTTCACAAAGCCTGTATCAACTTTTCTTCAGAGTAAAGAAGAACTGCAGTCCTCCGTCTTCCCGGTTGCGTGCCGTAATCTCACCTCCATGGAAAGCAATGGCATTGCGTACGATGGAAAGTCCCAGTCCGGATCCTCCGCCATCTCGGGTTCTTCCTTCGGAAATACGGTGGAAGCGCTCAAATATTTTCACCAGATGATCCTCTGGAACACCTGTACCTGTATCGTAATAGGTGAAATGCAGGTACTCGTCCTGTTCCGAATAACATTCAAGATGAAGGGTAACATTTTCGCCTGCATATTTGATACTGTTTTCTACCAGATTTCGGAGAACGGCATAGAGCAAAGTTTTGTTGGCGACCAATTCAAGATGAGCCTCCAAGCAATTTTCGACCACAATGTGCTTTTCTTGGACAGACTCATGGAATTCAACGAATATTTCCTCGCTCAATGTCCTTAAATTTACCAGTTCCTTCTTCAACTGGTCATGGGATTCTTCAATCTTGCTGATCAGTGCCATGTCGCGAATCAAGTCAGACAGGCGGATGGTCTGATTGTAAGCCTTCACTATGAATACCTGCTTCTTCTCATCCGGCATGTCCGGACAGGAAATGATAGTCTCCAGAAATCCACGGATGCTTGTAACCGGGGTTCTGAGCTCGTGGGAAATATTGCTGGTCATTTGTTGCTTGAGAATGCTGTTTTTCTGAATTTCAGTAATATCTACAATACCTACCTCAAACCCCATGTCAGGATAGACCAGGACCTGAATCCGGAACTTTTTTCCGGAAGAATCGACAATGTAGGAGAAAGGGGACTGTTGCATTCCCGGCTGGGATGATTCCAAATAGGAACAAAGCGGAGCAAAATGTGAATTTCCCCAAATAATACTTAAATCTTTGGTCGCGGCTCCCAATATGATGTTTACATATTGGACAAACTTGGAATTGGCATATTCCAAGTTCTTTCCAGGAGAAAAGACAGCCACGCCTTTTTCACTGTTCTGGATATGGAGCTTCAGAAGATTGGTAACCCCCTTGCCCAGATAGCCAGAGAGGAGAATGAGAACAATTACGCTGACAAGTATCAGAGAAGCAACGAGAAAAACAAATATGTTATGTGGTTTGAAGAATTGCTTCACGGTTTTGTCATAGGGGAGAGCTACCCGAATAATTCGATTCCCGGAAGTACGGGCATAGTAAAAATACAGGCAATCGGCCGTGTCGGAATGACGAATGCTATATCCGTTTCCGTTATGCAAAGCGGCTTGGACCTCTGGCCGTAAAAGATGATTCTGTCCGGATTCATCCAGATCACTGCTTTCGTAGATGACATTTCCTTCCTTGTCAATGATAGTCGTCCTCAGCTCTTCCGGTAAAATGTCCGCCAAATCCTCATTCAGATTCTGGCTGCGGGAAATCACCCTGACATAGGAATCCAGTCTGGAGGCGAGGGCAAACTTCTTGGTATTGCGATCCTCCATAATCTGCAACACCACCAGGACGGATGCAAAGAAAACAAAGATGCTGGAGATGCAGATCAGCAGTTTCTGTCTGTATGTATACCGGATTTTTTTCATCATTCTACCACCTTGAAGCAATATCCGTATCCGGAACGGTTCGTTATATAATTCTTGCAGTTTCCAATTTTGGAGCGAATACGGGCGATGTGTACATCAATCGTCCTGTCCACGACATAAGGAGCATCTTTCCACAATTCGTCAATGATTTCCTCACGGGAAAAAACCTTGCCGGGATTGGAAGCCAACAGCTTGAAAACTTCAAATTCCTTTTTTGACAAGGTGACCGCCTCTCCCTTGACGTAGACGATTTTTGTATCGGAGTCAATCTTGATATCTCCTTCCTGAATGGTATGGCTTTCCTGAACAAGATGAGGCCTGCGGCGAAGGACTGCTTTAATGCGGGCGATCACTTCGTGGATGGAAAAAGGCTTGCAGATGTAATCGTCTCCACCAGCGGAAAATCCGGTCAACAGATCATTTTCAGCATTCCGTGCAGTCAAGAAGATGATGGGAACATCATTTCCTCTTTCCTTTCTCAAGATATCCGCCATCTTGAAACCGGAAATCCCGGACATCATGACATCCAAAAGGATAAGGCTGATACTAGAGTCCATCATTTCAAGGGCCTGTTCAGAAGAGGATGCGCAGAGAGTCTCATATCCGGCATTCTCCAGGTTAAACTGGAGAATCTCACAAATATCCGTTTCATCATCTACAATTAATATCTTGTCTGCCATAATGCTATTTCTGATTCAATTACTCAAACAGAAGGAATCCTCTTTCCGAATCTGGACAAATGCGACTCTGTAAAATCCTTTGGCGAAGTTAATTATTTTTTCTGGAAATGGAAAAACGACAATGATTAATCTGGCCGTAGATTCTCCGCTGAAGTACACATATCACGCACACTGTAACAATATCTTAACAATTCTGTAATCATGGACTAACAATAAGATTCTACTTTTGCAACTGTAAGAAAATGTATTTTAAAACTATGGAATGGATTTATTTCAGTTTCGTAATCTTTTTGGTCGTCCTGGCCATATCGGACCTCTGGGTAGGTGTCAGCAATGATGCCGTCAATTTCATGAACTCCGCTTTGGGAGCCAAGGCCGCCAAATTCCGCACTATCGTCATTGTTGCTGCGGTCGGTGTATTCTGCGGTGCTGTCATGAGCGATGGCATGATGGACATCGCCCGTCATGGTGTATTCCGACCAGAACAGTTTTCGTTCCGGGAAGTGATGTTCATCTTCCTGGCCGTCATGGCGACTGACATCATCCTGCTGGATACTTTCAACTCTCTGGGAATGCCGACTTCCACGACCGTTTCCATGGTATTTGAACTCTTGGGCGCCTCATTTGCCTTTTCCCTCATCAAGATGGGTAACAATTCCGGACTGGGCATCTCAGATTACATGAACACTTCACAGGCATTGTCCATGATCATTGCCATCTTCGCTTCTGTTGCAATTGCATTCATTGTCGGCTTTGCGGTCCAATATATCGCCCGTATCATCTTTACCTTCCACTATTCGCCCAAGTTGAAATGGAAAATCGGAATTTTCGGCGGAATCGCGACCACCAGCATCGTCTACTTCATGCTTTTCAAGGGCATCAAGCACATGGCTTTCATGACCCCTGAAATCGTGAACTGGATTGATGAGCATACGCTTGCCATTCTGGGAATCTGTTTTGCTGTGACCACCGCCGTCATGCAGCTCCTCTATTTTTGCAAAGTGAACGTCTTCAAGGTGATAGTGCTTCTGGGAACCTTCTCTCTGGCAACAGCGTTTGCCGGCAATGACCTCATCAATTTTATCGGAGTGCCACTTTCCGGAATTTCTTCCTTTGCTGACTGGAAAGCTGCCGGTGCACCGGAACCGGGAACCTATATCATGGATTCTCTGAACGAGTCTGCCTCCACTCCTTTCATTTATCTGTTCTTTGCTGGAACAATTATGGTTCTCGCCCTGGCAACTTCCAAGAAAGCACAGAATGTCTCCAAGACAGAAATCAACCTGGCCAAACAAGAAGAAGGCGAAGAGCGATTCGGTTCCTCCAAAGCTGCCAGAAGTATCGTCCGATTCGGCAACAAGCTAGGTACCTTCTTTGTCACTGTCACTCCACAACCTGTCATCAATTGGGTGAACACCCGATTTGACAAGACTCTCGTAGAAGTCGAAGACGGAGCCGCCTATGACCTGGTGAGAGCTTCTGTCAATCTTGTGATGGCCTCCCTGCTCATTGCCTTAGGCACCTCCTTCAAGCTTCCGCTTTCCACCACCTATGTCACATTCATGATAGCCATGTCCAGTTCTCTGGCGGACAGGGCATGGAGCCGGGAGAGTGCAGTCTTCAGAGTAACAGGCGTACTGTCTGTCATCGGTGGCTGGTTCATCACAGCCGGAGTCGCTTTCATCAGCACCTTCATCATTGCTCTGCTTATGCATTGGGGTGGTATGGTCGCCGCGGCAATCATTGTTGTCACAGGACTGGCTGTCATGATTCATAGCAATATCAAATTCAAGGAGAAAGAGACCAGTGAAAGTGGCGACGAAAATTTCAGAGCTGTACTCAAAGCTGAAGACAACAAGACTGTTTGGAAAAACATCAGCAAGTACATCAGCATGAACGAGACGCAGATTCTGAGAACCATCTCTGAAAATTATCGGTACATTACCGATGGTGTCCTGGATGACAATGTGAAACTGCTCCGCAAATCTGATACTTATCTCAGGGAAATCAAGGACAAGATGAAGAACATCCGGAGAAAAGAAACCATCTGCATCCGCAAGATGGATCAGGAGACCGCAATGACCAGAAGTGCTTGGTTCTTCTCCTCCTTCAATGATTTGGAGCAGATGTATTACTCCGTCCGCCGTATGTGCGAACCGGCTCTGGAACATATCGACAACAACTTCACTCCGCTGCCGGAATCCTATGCGGAAGACTTCCGAAAAGAACGGGATCTGCTGGACAGCACCCTCAAAGAAGTTGCCTTGGCTTGTGAGGTCTTCGGATATGAGCACATGAGAGTGTTCGAGGACAAGTTCAAACAGCTCCAGTCAGACTTTTCAGAGAAGAGAAAAGCTCTGACTAAAGATATCCAGGCAGATAAAATCAATATCAATACTGCCTACCTCTATCTGAACATTCTCCAAGAATCCGAGACCATGGCAATCCACATGAAACAGTTTATCCGTTCTTCCAGAAAATTCCAGGAGCCGAGCAAACTGCAACAAGACGTATTTCAGCAAACAAATAGTTGAGTACCATAACAATATGATCAGAGCACGCCTGCTGATATGA